>ULYA01031181.1_pt1 | contig 11028 bp, 9 predicted proteins | sample 1961821 | NCBI WGS metagenome assembly ULYA01 (sample SAMEA4835853, study PRJEB28245) | human gut metagenome | biome: gut microbiome; material: fecal sample | place: Denmark | collected 2008 | reverse complement strand
ATGATTTTTATCTCAATGGTAAATATATAACGACTCTACCCGATAAAGAATATTGCCTCCCTGATATAAACACTTATAAAAATATAAATGAAGCATCCAAACATGAACGAATTATTTCAGAAAAATAATTAATGAATTAGAGACTGGATTCCAGCCTGACGCAAACAGGGTCTGCCGCACTATATCAGTGCAGCAGACCCTTCCTTTTTGTCATACCTTATCTTTTATTTATACATACTCATATAATCCCCATGTGCCTCGATCAGTTCGTCGCACATTGTCTTGATATCATCGATATTCAGCTCTGCTGCGGTATGTGGTTCGAGCATGGCGGCCTGATAGATCTTTTCTTTGGATCTGGTGGCTGCGGCTTCGATGGTCAGGAGCTGGACGTTGATATTGGTCATGTTCATGGCTGCCAGCTGGACCGGAAGTCTTCCTACGTGGCATGGGTTGATGCCGTTGGCATCTACCATACACGGAACTTCCACACAGGCATCGGATGGCAGGTTGTCGATCAGACCGGTATTCAACACATTGCCACCGATCTTATATGGATTGCCGGTCACGACGGCTTCCATAATATAAGAAGCATATTCTTTGGATCTTTCGTGGGTTACTTTTCCGTCTTTCAGAATATCCTCACGTTCTTTCTCCCAGCCTTTGATCTGCTCCACACATCTGCGTGGGTATTCGTCCAGCGGGATGTTGTATTTTTCGATCATTTCCGGATATCTGGATTTGATAAATAACGGGTTGTATTCTGCGTTATGTTCGCTGGATTCGGTGCAATAATATCCAAGATGTTTGATATACTCAAAACGCACCATATCGTCATGTTTTTCAGTTGCATTCTTCTCTGCTGCCCGTCTGCGGATCTCCGGGTACAGGTCGTTGCCGTCTTTGTCATGCAGTTCCAACAGCCATCCCATATGATTGATACCGGCGATCAGTTCTCTTCTGCCTTCCAGTTTGTCTTCCATGCCCAGTTTTTCCAGCAATTTCTCCGAACATACCTGTACGCTGTGGCACAGACCTACGGTACGGATCTTTGTGTATCTCTGCATATAGCCGGTCAGCATCGCCATCGGGTTGGTGTAGTTCAGAAACAGGGTGTTCGGGCAGACTTCCTCCATATCTCTGGCAAATTCTTCCATCACCGGGATGGTACGAAGTGCACGCATGATACCGCCGATTCCCAGTGTATCTGCGATGGTCTGACGCAGACCGTATTTTTTCGGAATCTCAAAGTCGGTGATGGTGCACGGATCGTAGCCGCCTACCTGGATCGCATTGACTACAAAGTCGGCATCCCGCAGGGCTTCTTTTCTGTTTTCCACACCGAGATAGGTTTTGATGGTGGCTCTGGACTCGTTGACATTCTTATTGATCGCGCCGAGGATAATCTCTGAATCTTTCAGTCGTTCCTCGTTGATATCATACAACGCAATCTCCGCCTCACAAAGCGCAGGTGTACACATACAGTCCCCCAGTACATTTCTGGCAAATACGGTGCTGCCAGCCCCCATAAAAGTAATTTTCATCTTCATACCTCCTGTACGAATCTATGTATTTTGTTGTCTTCCATAATCCATCCCTGTCTTTTCCCCCGATTGGATGAATTACGGTTTTGCTATGGATTTATTATATGTTTATAAGATGAAAAATCCTATCTGTTTTGTTTCCATTTTATTGTTGATTTGTTGCATGTTTTACAAAACAGAAGTCGCGGTTCACTTCGTCATGTGTTTCCCGGAAGTGTATGAAATCGGTATGTCCCAAGGTTTGTTTCATACAAGCATAAACTTTGGCTTGTTGCTTGTAGAATAAAGAATGTGCCTTGGCACATTCTCGCGCCTGCGGCGGTCGCTTGCGACATCTACCTTATACGTCGCAGTGCGCATCCTCGCGGAGCGTTTTTATTTTACAGGAAAGCAATTTCCTGTAAAGTAAAAAAGAGCCGCGAATCCACTTCGCAGCTCTTTTATGGTTCTTATGCTTCTTTATTTTACTTCCTTCAGATAAAACTCCACCGCTTTGAAATCCCCGGTCTGGCGTGGGAAGTTCAGGCCGCCGTGCATCAGGGCGCGGCCGCTTCTTACCAGTTCGCCGTTTACTTCGTACATGGCATCCGCTTTCAGCCCTCTTACCGGGATGTGAATGGACGGGCCGCTTGGCTGTGCCAGGATCTGCATGCCGTGTACCAGAGCTTCGCTCTGATCCTGGGATACGAACTCCCAGGCTGCGTACAGACGGTTTTCCATCGGGTTGGTCAGGCGGTAGTATTCGCCTTCATGGGTCAGGTTGTAGTATTTCTTAAAGGTTTTGATCTGTTCTTTGACCTCTTCTTTTTCCCCGTCGCTTAACAGGTTCAGATCCAGTTCGTATCCGAAACTTCCTGCCATGGCTACGGTTCCTCTGGTTTCTACCGGAGTGATACGACCGGTCTGGTGGTTCGGAACAGCGGATACATGGGAACCGACTGCTGAGATCGGATAGCAGAAGGATGTTCCGTACTGGACACTGAGACGTTCTACTGCATCGGTATCATCACTGCACCAGATCTGTGGGGAATAATACAGCATACCAAGGTCAAAACGTCCACCGCCGCCGCTGCAGCCCTCCAGTAACAGATCCGGATAACGGCTCACCAGTCGTTCCAGCAGATCATACAGACCCAGCATGTAGCGATGGCTTGCCTCTCCCTGGCGTTCTTTTGGTAAAACGGCACTGTACACATCACTGATGTGACGGTTCATATCCCATTTGACATATTCGATATTGGCACTGTCGAGGATCGCCGTCATGCGTTCGTACAGATAATCCCGGACATCTTCTCTTCCCATATCCAGGATCAGCTGGTAACGGCTTCTGTTCGGCTGTCTTCCCGGGATCTGGATCGCCCAGTCCGGATGTGCGCGGTAGAGGTCGCTGTCCTCGGAGATACATTCCGGCTCAAACCAGAGACCGAACTTCATACCCATGGCATTGATTCCGTCTGCGATCGGTTTCAGACCGCCTTCCAGCTTGTCGGTATTGACATACCAGTCACCCAGTCCGCTGACATCTCCCTCACGTTTTCCAAACCAGCCATCGTCGAGAACCAGCATCTCCACGCCAAGTTCGGATGCGCCTTTTGCGATGTTCAGGATCTTTTCTTTATCAAAATCAAAGTAGGTTGCTTCCCAGTTGTTGATCAGCACCGGACGTCTCTCATGTTTGTATTTGCCACGGCACAGATGTTCCCGGAAGGTATGATGGAAGTTGGAACTCATCTTTTCAAATCCTTCGCTGCTGTAGGTCATGACAGCCTCCGGTGTCCAGAACTCTGCTCCGGCTTCCAGTGTCCAGGCAAATCTCTGGCTGTTGATGCCGGCAGTCAGTCTGGTCTGTCCCATCTGGTCTTTTTCTGCTTCGATCGAGAAGTTTCCACTGTAAACCAGTGCTGTTCCATAACATGGTCCCGCTTCTTCGGTGGTATCTTTGCTGCACAGGATGGCAAATGGATTATGCTGGTGGCTGGATGCTCCTCTGACACTTTCCACGGTCATCTTTCCGCGCATCAGCGGTACCCGTTCCATCTGGCGTTCCAGATTGTGTCTTCCGTGAAAATGCATCAGTTCCCAGTCACCGCTCATCAGATCCAGATTCATGGAAGCAGCTTTTGTCAGCACGATCGCATCGGTTCCCTGATTTACGAATTTTACGCAACGGGTAATGATATCTCTTTCTTCCCACACACTATAGTATAAAAATGCATGCAGTCCGGTTACTTTATCTGCCAGTTCCACGATCAGGGTATCGGCATCTTTTTCTTCTCCGTACAGTGCCGGCATTCCCGGGATCGCATATTTGCCCTTTTCGATGGTATATCCCACATAACGCCAGTCTGCGGCATCGCTTCCGTCCGCGTTGATCACGCTCACACTGTTGATCCGGTAATCGCCGACGCCGTTGGTGGAGTATTCCTGTGGTCTGGAATCGAGAGAATAGTCTCTCTCATTTCCTGCCTCGTAAGGGTTTCCGGAAAATCCCCGATCCTGATAGTCTAAAAGATAGCTCATATCTTCCTGACCGATATTTTCTCCATAGTACAGGTGATTCAGCACCAGATATTTGTCTGCCATCATCTGATAACTTGTATTGTTTGTTGACAACGTAAAAAGTTTTTTCTGTTCGTCTATATAAATTGCCATGTTCGTCCTCCTTTTTATCGCTCTGTCTGCATCACAGTTTATTGTTTTTACATCACTGTTTTTTACATTCACCGTTATGTTTTGCAGTCTGTTTTCTATTCACAGACTATACTCAGTATACCATGCTGCGAAACTGAAAAATATAGGATTTGTTTCCTGTAATTGTGGATTCGTTGCGTGCTGTATCAATTTTGGAGATTTTCATGTACGCTGTTATCCGTGTTTTTTCTGCATTTCCATTTTCCGGACGGTTCTTTGCTCTGTTATCCGTTTTGTTCCTGTGCCCGTTCACATTCTCTTTTCAGAATCTCATGCCACTCCGGTTTTTCTTTTTTTAAGGATAACGGTTTCCCTTCCCTGTTCAGAAAGCAGTGACTGGTCTGTCCGCTGCAACGCAGGGTTCCGTCTTTTTTATCCCTGATATGATATCCCAGAAAGATTTTTACGCCATTATATTTTTTCACTGTCACCTCAATAGATACTTCTTCCCCGTACCGTGTCATGGAGTGATAGGCTGCCTCCACCGTCAGTACCGGGCTGATCACACCTGCGGCTTCCATTTTGTCATAATCCATGCCGAGATATGCCAGATAATCGCTCCGGCTTTCCTCGAACCAGCGGATATAGTTGGAATGATGCACGCATCCCATCTGATCGGTTTCATAATACTGCACCCGATGGTTATACCCCGGGTATTGTTCTGTCATTTCCATCTGTGTCTCTTCCCTTTCTGTCCCATACATTTCTGTTCTGTCATTTTTCTCCACATTTTTGCGATTTCAATTTTAAAATGCACCATCGCAAATCGTTTTCTCTCACTTCTACATTTTTATTTTCAAAAGGATTCTTCTTTTTTCAGTTTCTGATAGATCCGTCCTACCGGAAGTCCCACCACATTGTTATAATCTCCCTGGATTTTTTCTACAAACCGCGCACAAAGTCCCTGGATCCCGTAGGCTCCTGCTTTGTCCATCGGCTCTTTCGTGCTGACATACCATGCAATCTCTTCTTCTGTCATCGGGTACATGGATACTTTTGTCTCTTCCGCAAAGGTTGTCTGTTTTCCTTCCTCCAGCAGTGTCACACCGGTATATACACTGTGAGTCTGCCCCTGTAGCATGCGTAACATACGGATCGCATCTGCCTCATCTTTTGGCTTTCCGAGAATCTTCCCGTCATAAACCACAATCGTATCCGCCCCGATCACCAGCCAGTTCTCCGGTAACTGCGGCTCCAGCTCTTCCTTCACCGCAGCTGCTTTCTGTGTCGATAACGATTTTACCACTTCCACAGGATCTGTACTTGTGATGATTTCCTCACCGCCTGCCGGATGCACTTCGAATTCTAATCCGATCTGTGTTAAAAGTTCTCTTCGTCTTGGGGACTGGGATGCGAGTATAATATTTTTCATAATTCTCCGTTTTCTCCCTTCTGCCGTTGCTGTGCAATTACAATTCCGCGACAGTATTTTCTTCTATTATTATGCCATATTCTCTCTTTTTTGTGAATCGTTTTTCATTCAGACAATACAGTAACGAGATAAAATAGTTACTGTTCACTCCGTGCCCAGCAACACGCTGCGCGATGCACAGAATTTATGCTAATCGCATAAATTCGCGCGATATGTCTCGGGTTTTCTGTGACCTTCGCTCACAAAAAACACCTCGCGGGATATTACCAGTGAACAGTAACATAAAATACGCTTCGCGAATTTTACTCATTATCGCAGCAGTCGTCAAGGTCTTGTGCAAGCACAGACTTTGACTCTTTGCTCACGTAAAAAAACTGCCGTCCGAAACACTTCTTTTCATGTTCCGGACGACAGCCATATTCTGTGAAAGTAAGCAGAACGATAAGCCGGGTTATGTCTTGAATGGTCATCTATCTAATCCTGCTGTTGCCAGCAGGCTTCAGCGACCTACCTAAAAACGTGACGGGCAGCCACATAGTTTTTTGTTCGGTCTTGCTTCGGATGGGGTTTACATGTGCCCTCTCTGTCACCAGACAGGCGGTAGTCTCTTACACTGCCTTTCCACCCTTACCAGGCGAACCTGGCGGTTTATTTCTGTTGCACTGGCCTTGGAGTCACCTCCACCGGACGTTATCCGGCATCCTGCCCTTTGAAGCCCGGACTTTCCTCACCTGACCCCTTTCGGTTCTGTCAGCCGCGACCATTTATTCTACTTACCGAATCAGTCTACCACAGGAAAAACTTTTCGTCAAATACATTTTCTATTGTATTATTTGTATCGTGTGGTATAATACAAAATACAAGGAGGTGTTTTCATGATCATAAAAATCAATACACTCTCGCAGATTCCTCTGTATCTGCAGCTTCGCAACCAGATTGTAAAAGGCATCGGCAAAGGGGAACTGACCGAGGGTGAGTCTCTTCCCACCGTGCGACAGATGGCTGCCGATCTTGGTATCAATACCATGACAGTGAGCAAAGCCTACCAGCTTTTGAAAAATGAAGGTTTTCTCTATACTGACCGCCGTCTGGGAAGTATCGTTCATATCCCGGAAAACGAGGAACCTTCTTCTCTTTTTCAGGAAAAACTGGAGGACGAACTGGAACTTTTAAGTGCGGAAGCCAGGATCCGCGGAATGAACCTGGAAGATTTTCTCAGTCTTTGCAGCAAAGTATTTGTGGAAATGGAGGTGGCTGTGGAATGATGCTCTTTTGGATTCTTGCGATCACGGACCTGATCATGGTCGGCATCACCTGGGCGGTTTATGGAAGTTCGGCAACCTATCGGGACGGGATGCTCCTTGGCGTTCATCTGCCGGAGTCTGCTGCATCCCTCCCTCCTGTAGTTCAGCTGACTGACAGCTACAAAAAACGTATCCGACAGTTTTATCTGCTGCATCTGTTTTTGGGTGTTGCAGTCGCCGCTCCTTTTTTCTGGCGGACTTCTGTAGCTATGATCCTCTGGTGTATCTGGCTTTGTGTGTTTTTGATCCGTGCAGTCTCTTTGCTGTACAGTGTCCACCGTCAGCTGTATCTTCTGAAGCAGGACCTGAAACTGTGTAATATGGCAGAAAAACCTTTCACAGCAGCTGTTGATACTCACACTGCCACACAGACAGGAAAGGCAAAACTCCCTCTGTACTGGCATCTGCTTCCGCTGGTGATGGTTTTTATACCGTTGTTTTTCTCCTCTGTCCGTAACTATATCCACGCCGATACTACCGGCTTACTCTTTCTGGTTATCTGGATCGCCGTCTGGCTGCTTTTTCTTCTGATCGCATGGTGCTATTCGAAAACCGGCAACCAGATCTACAGTGCACATACGGAGATCAATGTGGCAATCAACGCCCAGGAACACCGTTACTGGTCCCGGATGTTTTTCTTCTACAGCCTGTGCAACAGCCTGGCCTTTATCAGTGAACTGATTTTCCTGGCAAACGATCTGGAATGGTACTGGTGGTCGCATCTGCTCTTTTTTATCTTCCAGACGATTCCGATCGTTACCATTTTCGTGATCTACTTCCGCGTAAAGAAGAAAAAGGCACAGATTCTTGCAGCAGACGATGCACCAATATACGTGGATGACGATTATTACTGGAGAAACGGCTGGTATAACAATCCTGTCGATCCCCGGCTTATAGTTCCCGACCGTTTCTGCGGAACGAACTTTACTACCAATATGGGAAGACCCGCAGGAAAGATTCTCACCGCCGGTCTGGCAGTTGTGGTTGCCGGACTGCTGATCTGGATGTGCGGACTGTTCTTACGTATGGATTTTGTTCCGGTGCAGATGTCCATAGATGGTACACAGGTTTCTATCACCTCCGGTTACACCGACACTTCTTTCTCTACAGACGAGATCCTGGATCTGCAGCTTCTGGACAGCCTGCCGGACGATTCCTTCGTCCGCTCCAACGGATCCGCTGACGGGCATCAGCTGCTCGGTGTGTTTAGAGGAAAGAAAACCGGTCCGTGCAGAATGTATGTAGTGCTGGATGAATCCCCGGTTCTTTCCATTCAGACCGATGAATACACGGTATTTCTTACGGCTCCGACAAAAATACAGGCAGAAAACTGGTATCAGGAGCTGAAAGATCATATGTTTGATAACTGACAACCGAACAAAACACAAAAGGAGTCTTCAATAACATACAAACGTTTTTTGAAAACTCCTTTTTATCACTTTTTATTCTTTTTTCTTTCCGTTGGAATCGTAAATCAGTTCTTTGTATTTTTCCACAAGTTCTTCGTACTGTTCCTCCGATTCTACGAATTTCTGAACCTGATGGTGCGCTTTCTTATGTTTTTCGGCGCGTGGTTTTGCTTCCAGAATGGTATAGGTATCTTCCTCTACCTGCAACGCATTTTCTATGGCTCTGGTCAGACCATTACAGCTGTATGTCGCGCCCGAAACAGCATCGGTATCCAGCGGTTTATTTTCCAGCACTTCTGTGATCACTGCCGGTGCCACATGGAAAAGATATTCCTCATTGTCATAATAAGATAGAATTCTGATTTTTTCTGCTTTCTGATCTTTTACCGTAACTTCTACTTTGATTTCTCCGCGAAAGCCATTGGCTGTTCCCTCATAGTTACCGTCTTTCAGCCGGATCTGACTCGTGACATCTGTCCCGTTTTCTGTTTTTTCCGGATAAATCGCCTGATCTACAGCTTTCAGGAGTCCTTTGCTGCTGTAGGTCGCACCGGAAACCGTATCCACCTCTGTTGATTGTTCTTTCAGCACTTTCGGAATCAGCTCTCTGATAACGCTCTGCATATAAGTAGCATCATCTTCATAATCCTGCACCTGCACATCAGAAATATTTCCATTTTTAATAGTGACCGTCACATCGATCTTACCACGGAATCCATTACCGGTTCCTGTATACGTTCCATCTGTATACGACCCTTTCTCTGTCACTTTTACATCTGCTGTTCCGCTTGCCGTTTCATTTCCCGTTGCTTTTAACAGATACAGATTCATGCAGGAAAAGACAAGTATGGTCACCGCAAGACCCCAGCGGTTACTTTTCTGCTGTTTGCACTGATACGGACAGATTGAACAATCTCCGCTGTTTTTGCAGCTTCGCTTTCTTCTGTCCAAAGAGAAAAAGGAAAGCAGTGTATAAATTGCTCCCATCGGACACAGATATCTGCAAAACGCTCTGAAAAATACTGCCGATATGACCAGAACAATGATACAGATCCAGACACCTGCAGAAATCAGATTCTCTTTGCTGAAATTTCCTCTCAGCAGGGACAGCAGACTGGCAAATCCCTTCCAGGGGCTGATGACATCCAGCAGATTTTTCTTCCAGACAGCACTCACTGCCACAATCACCAGAACAGGATATTTCAGTTTGGAAAGAATTTTGTCTGTTTTCACCGAAAGCATACGTTTCTTACGGTATTTTGTCTGTTTTCGTATCAGGTTTCCCAAATCATAACTCAGATCCTGTGCCGCACCAAAACTACAGATATATCCGCAGTAATACCGTCCGAAAACCGCTGTTGTTACAACAGTTTCCAGCAGCAGAAGAACCGGTTCCCGCGCATAAGTAAAATCCATCACCGAAACCGCATGGATCAGCTTTTTTACCGCATACAGACTGGCAGCAAAAGACTCCGGTATCCACAGAAAAAACAGAATCTGGATTACAATTTTTATAACCTTAGAATATTGTTTTTTCATCATCGGATAAAGTTTGTCTGATTTCCTCTCTCTGTCTCCGGAAGTGGCACACCTGCTACTTTTCCGGCTTCAAAACATTTCATCATCCAGGCCAGGTTCTTTGCCAGATTCCGCATGGTCTGCATTCCCTCTGCATCCATCTTCACTTCTCCCGGTTCACAGCCATGTACCATGTTCCAGTAAGTAGAACCGGCTACCGGCATCTGGCAGATGCCATAATATTTATTCATCACATCGAAGGAAGCACTGCATCCACCGCGTCTTGCCACTGCTACAGAAGCCGCCGGTTTGAAGGCAAATGCTCTGCCGCTGCTGTAAAATACTCTGTCCAGAAATGACAGGATCCGTCCGCTTGGATGTGCATAATAGACCGGTGTACCGAAGACAAATCCGTCCGCCTCTTTCGCCTTTGCCACGAATTCATTGACTTTGTCATCCGCAAACACACAGCCATTTTCATTACACTGTCCACATCCAATACAGTCTCTCACCGGCTGACTGCCGATCTGAAAGATCTCATACTCGATGCCCTGTCTTTCCAGTTCCTTTCCTACTTCCAGAAGAGACTGGTATGTATTGCCTTCTTTTTTTGCGCTTCCGTTTAACATCAATACTTTCATACTTTCCACCCTTTCTTTTCAAAATGTCAGGGACAAAATCGCTTTCACCCCTGACATTTTTTCATATATCTTTTATATATTTTCTGTACATTATTTTACACATCAAAGCAGCTGCCGCCCACGAATTCCCTCAGGATAGAATTCTTCGGGATATCCTCACTGGGGATCCCCACAAAATAATCCAGGAATTTTAACAGCCGCTTCGCTTCCTGATACTCCGGTTCGTCCGAACCGATCTGGAAGAGTACCGGCTCCGCGTACAGTTTCAGCACTGCCAGTTCATACAGAAGTGCCGAGTTAAACATTGCATCTGCCTGTTCCTGATAGGGGAAGATATTTTCATCCTCTCCACGGCGAACCGACGGCCACATTGCAATCGTTGCTTTCGCACTCGTTCCTCTCGTCCGGTTATCCCGGACAATCCGGCGAATCAATCGTCCGTCCGTCGTCGGAATCCGGTTGTGTTCGTCAATATTTAACTGCGTCAGCGCACTGATATAGATCTTGAATTTGCTCTCCGTAGGAAGCGAATAGCTCAGCCGGTCGTTC
>ULYA01022544.1_pt1 | contig 11091 bp, 10 predicted proteins | sample 1961821 | NCBI WGS metagenome assembly ULYA01 (sample SAMEA4835853, study PRJEB28245) | human gut metagenome | biome: gut microbiome; material: fecal sample | place: Denmark | collected 2008 | reverse complement strand
GTGCCGCCGTCTCTTTTAATTTCGCGATCACCTCGCCCTTTTTCTCCTCAAAGTGCTTTGCCGTCTCTTCAAGGAACTGGTAGAAGCCGATTCCGCCCGTGCAGTCGTCAAATGCCGATTCTTCTGAAAAATAAGAGCTGGCTCTCATCACTGCCGCTGAATGTGCCGCCTGATTTAAACGCATCTGGCTCTTCGATTTCGTCTCCGCCACAATCTCGCCGAGACGTTTCTCATCATCAAGGATTGAATCAAGCAGAATCTCCGCGATCGCTGAAAATCCGAAGTCCAGCTTCTCGCACAGCACCCGAGCACTCGCGGTAAAAATACCGGTAAACGCGCCCTGTTTCCGGCTGTCCGCATAGGAGCTGACGCTGAGCGTGATACCGCCGGTATTTAAGTTGATCTCATCCGACAAATCGCTGTATGTGTGTTTCGTCGTATCGACAAATCCAAGCACTGCTTTCAAAAGTCCCACATACGGCAGATCCCTGGATGGTACACGGTCGGTACGGAACATCACGCGCAGATAACCGATGCCTGAGGTAAAGAGCTCATGTGCCAGCACCTTGGTTCCGCCAATCTCGCGCTCGGTCAGGATAAATTTCTCCGCCTCTTTGCGGATATCTGAGCGTTTCAACAGCGGAATCTTCTCTAAATCTTCCTTCGGGGACGGGGTGTCCTGATACTCTTTCAGCTCTTTCGTGCCATCCACGATCGCCTGAATCTCCTCCGCGCCCAGGCTCTTCTTATATGCGTCCAGCTTTTCACGCAGCTTCTCATCCTCGATCGCCGTCAGTCCCCGCTTCGGGCTGACCGTGATCACCGCCTCAAACGGGTTATCTAAGAGATATTTGCGGATCAGTTCTTCAAAATATCCTTCCTTTGCTGCTTTTTTGAGGAATGCAAATGTCTCCTCATATTCCAGGTGCATCAGCGGATCGCCGCCGTACAGCCAGCTATCTAAGCACTGCAAGCCGTACATCAATCCTTTTGGCGCGTTGCCGAAATCTGCCTCGCGGCTGCGGAATTCATAGTAGTTGATGCCCGCCAGCAGGCTCTTCTGGTTGATTCCATCATCTGCCAGCTTCTTAAGCGTTGCCTTGACAGTCTTTAAAAACGCCTCTTTCTGGCTGCCATCCGCATTTTTCGCAATGACAGAAAAATATGGCTGTAAAATACCATTTTCATAGCTTCCCAGGATATCCTGGCCAATCCCGGCGCTGATGAGTTCTTTCTTTAAAACGGCGCCCGGCGCATCCAAAAGCACATACTCCAGGATCTGAAATGCCATGTAGAGAATCGGGTCGAGATCGTCGCCCACCACCGTATTAACCGACAGGTAGGTTGCGTGATCCTCCGGCTCATCCTCAGTGATCGGATAGAAGATCTCACGGTCCTTCGGCGCGTCAAACGGCTTCTGGTAGTGAATTTCAGAATCCACCGGCTGACGGTCATAGTGGCTTAAATACTCACGATCCAGCCAGTCCAGCTTCTCTGCCATATCCATATTTCCGTACAGATAGATAAAGCTGTTGGACGGATGGTAGAATTTGCGGTGGAAATTCAGGAAATCCTCATAGGTCAGCTCCGGGATAACCTCCGGGGCACCGCCAGACTCATGCGTATAGCAGGTATCCGGGTAAAGCGTGTTCTGCGTGTAGCGGTCAAGCACGCCCTCCGGGGAGGAAAATGCACCCTTCATCTCATTGTAAACGACACCGTTTACCGTGATCGGGCTGTCCGCCGACTCCATCTCGTAATGCCAGCCCTCCTGACGGAAAATCTTCTCTTCTTTATAGATATTCGGATGCAGAACCGCGTCCATATAGACGTCCATCAGGTTCTGGAAATCTTTGTCATTGCAGCTTGCAACCGGGTATACCGTCTTATCCGGGTAGGTCATCGCGTTTAAGAAGGTATTTAATGAGCCCTTCACCAGCTCTACAAACGGATCCTTGACTGGAAATTTCGCCGAACCGCACAAAACGCTGTGCTCCATGATATGCGGCACACCCGTGCTGTCAGATGGCGGGGTACGGAATCCGATGCAGAATACCTTGTTCTCATCGTCATTCGAGAGCAGGAACACTCTCGCTCCCGTCTTCTTATGTTCCAGAAGAATTCCCTCGGAATTCAACTCTTTTACGTGTTTTTCATTCAGGATCTGATAGCTCTTCAAATCTTTTACTGTCATGCTGTCTTTCCTTTCTCTGAAACGATTCCACAGCGCATACAGACATCTGTTGAATCGTTACTGTTCACGCATACGTGACCAGTAACGTTGAATCGCATCTTTTTTTCTTCTATTTTTACAGTCTTCCCATAAATTTGTCTTTTAGTACGGCAAATGCCTCCCGCAGCCACAGATGCACCGCCAGCACCGGGTCGCACGCAGCTGCCACGCCGACCGGCTCGATCTCCTGTCTGCGCGCGATCGCCTCCGCCCGGAACACATGGTAATTGCTTGTCAGAATCCCGATCCGGATGGTATCGCCGTCCGGGCGTTCACGGTAAAACTCCATCAGGTGTGCCCGCGCCGCCTGCGCCTTGTTGTATTCCTGCCGGTCGATCACCGTCCGGCTGAACTCGATGTTCTGCACCGTGTCGGAGGACTGGTCTTCAATCAGCAGCTTATCCTCCGGAATCCCATTGTACTGTAAATATTCGTACATCGCCCGCGCCTCGCTGATCTCCTCGCCCGGACCTTTTCCGCCGGAAAGCACCAGAACCGTGTTCGGATATTCCTCCGAATACTCGATCGCCCGATCCAGACGCTGCTTTAGGGAATTGCTGATCTTGGTGCCGCGCACACGCGCTCCCAGCACGATCACATAGTCCGCCGGCTGTCCCGTCGCCGTAATGGCGCTCCAGCCGATCAAAACCTCCGTGATCACCAGAATCAGAAATCCCGCCGCACATACTGTCCCGACGGAAACGCCGATCCACACGGGAATTCTGCCCTCATGCTGGCTGCCAAACCACCATCCAGCCGCCAGAAGTCCCAAAAAGATCGCCAAGCAGGGCCAGATCAAGGCAAACGAAGTCGAAACACCTGAATAAATAACAATTATGATATAATATAACAGGCACAGGACCGCCGTTCCTCCTAAAAACCAAACCATCTGTCATCCTCCTGATGTCCATCCAGCCGCACCTTTACAAATCCAGCGCTTCGTCCTCACGCCGCAGGATATCCTGCGGCTCCGCCATACCGCCTAAGTCTACCCAGAGCTGCTGCTTCGGGTGCGGTGCGCTCTCCTGCGCGGTTCCATCCTCGGTAAAGATGCCTTTCACTTCCACACGCAGGTTACGTCCGTCCGGCTTCATGATCTCGATCGTCTCTCCCACGCTGAATTTATTCTTCTGCTCCAGATGAACCAGGCCATCCCCGCGCACAGCGCCGACCGTTCCCAGATAGGTGTACGGTTTTACATAAGTATTGCTTCCGTATACCTGCGACTCGGTACCCGGTTTATGGAAATAAAATCCGGTGATGTATTCCCGGTGGGTACATTTGCGGATCTCACTCTTATACCACTCCATCTTGGACTGGTATTTTTCCGGGCTTTCCAGATAATCGTCGATTGCGATTCGGTAGGTTCTCGCCACGGTTGCCACATAGAGTGCTGTCTTCATGCGTCCCTCGATCTTGAAGCTGTCGATTCCTGCTTCGACCATCTCCGGAATGTGCTCAATCATGCACAGGTCGCGGGAGTTGAAAATATAGCTGCCGCGCTCATTTTCATAGACCGGCATCCACTCGCCCGGTCTTGTCTCCTCCGCCACCGCATATTTCCAGCGGCACGGATGAGTACAGGCGCCCTGGTTCGCGTCGCGCCCCGTCAGAAAATTGCTGAGAAGACATCGTCCTGAATAGGAAATGCACATCGCTCCGTGGATGAAGCTCTCGATCTCCATATCCTCCGGAATATGTTCGCGGATCTCGCGAATCTCTTTCAAGGACAGCTCACGCGCCGTTACCACGCGCTTCGCGCCCTGTTTATACCAGAAAAGGAACGTCCCGTAATTTGTATTATTTGCCTGTGTGCTGATATGGATCTCCATCTCCGGGAGAATGCGTCTGGCAATCTCAAAGACACCCGGATCGGAAATAATCAGCGCATCCGGCTTGATTTCTTTCAGTTCTGTGAAATATTCTTCCACACCGGCTAAATCATCATTATGTGCAAAAATATTTGCTGTAATATATACTTTGACGCCGCGCTCATGGGCGAACGCAATGCCCTCTTTAATCTCTTCGTTCGTAAAATTCTTCGCCTTTGCCCGCAGACCAAACGCCTCGCCGCCCAGATAGACCGCATCGGCTCCGTAAAGGACCGCCGTCTTGAGGACGTCCAGGCTGCCCGCCGGGATTAGAAGTTCCAGTTTTCTCATGTTTTTCCTTTCTTTTATCGCTTTACACTTAACGCCACGCCATCCCCGATCGGAATGACAGACGTCTCAAATTCTTTCATGTGTGTCAGTTCATATAAATAATCGCGCATCCGCGTGTGGATCGTCCGGTTGCGGCGCTCGACCGCATAGCGGGATTCCACGATATCGCCGTCCTGTAAGACATTGTCCGACAGAAGAACGCCGCCGGACGGCAGCAGACGCAAAATCTGAGGCAGCCAGTGCATATACTGCCCCTTAGCCGCATCCATAAATATAAAATCATAAGGGCCGGAAAGCGTCCCCAGTATCTCTTCCGCATCGCCTTCCAGTAAAGTAATGCACGGCTCTTTTCCTGCCCTTTCAAAATTGCGCTTGGCAATCGGTATTCTTTTTTCGTACTTCTCAATCGTCGTGATCCGGCAGTTTTCCGGCATCACACGGCTCATCAGTAAAGCCGAATAGCCCACAGCCGTTCCTACCTCCAGAATCGACTGCGGGCGCTTGAGAGCAATCAGTGTTTTCAGAAATGCGGAGGTCTCCCTGCGGATGATCGGCACGCAGTCAGCCAGCGCTTCTTCCTCTATCGAGTCGAGCAGCGGTCCGTTGCCCGCGTCCAACGACTGGATATAGGCGGTAATTCTGTCATTTACTATCACTTTTATCCTCCTCCGGGCTGGCGGCAGAAGCTGCCGCCTCATCCATCTCCTTCAGCATCTCCAGAGAAGTCTGGGCGGTGCTGAACTGATAGGTTCCCGGATATATCTTGTATTCATAAATCTTTGCCTGCAGCACAAAGACCACGCGGCTTTGAATCAAACCGACGCGTTCCAGCGCTTCGCCTGCCTCGGAGGTGCTTTCGCTTTCCTCGATGGTAACCGTTCTCATTCTTCCCGGCTCTGCCTCAACTGCGGTCGGGTTAAATATCTCATGCCCCAGCCAGTAGCCCTTCGTTGCGCCCTCATAGAGCAGAAACAGTGTCAGTACCAGAAAAACGATCCGGAACACACTGTCCAGAATCGATACTGCGATATGGGGTTCCCCAGATGTCCGGCTCATATGCCACCTCCGTGCTGCTTTTGCAGTCTTCTACACTTCCATGATGATCGGAAGAATCATCGGATTTCTCTTCATCTTCTTCCATAGGAAATCACTCAGGCTGTCGCGGATAATGTTCTTGATCTTGCCCCAGTCGCTCACGTGCTTCTCAAGACAGCCTTGTACGGCTTCATCCACGATTCTCTGTGCCTCTTCCATCAGATCCTCGGACTCACGCACATAGACGAAACCTCGGGACACGATATCCGGTCCGGCTAAGAGCTGGTTGCTGTATTTCTCCAACGTCAGTACCACGATAATGATACCGTTCTGTGCCAGGTTCTGGCGGTCGCGCAGAACGATATTTCCGACATCACCAATGCCCAGGCCATCGACCAGGATGCCGCCCGCCTGTACATGGTCGGCAACACGGTAGCCCTCGTCCCCGATCTCGATCACATCACCTGAGCGCATCAGGATGACATTTTCCTTCGGAATGCCCATTGAGATTGCCAGGTTGCGCTGCGCCATCAAGTGGCGGTACTCACCGTGTACCGGAATCGAGAATTTCGGACGAACTAAGGAGTACATCAGCTTGATCTCCTCCTGGCAGGCATGTCCGGATACGTGGGTATCCTGGTTGATAACCTCTGCGCCCTTCATCGACAGCTCGTTGATAACTCTTGCAACGGCTTTCTCATTGCCCGGAATCGGGGTGGAACTTAAAATAACCACGTCGCCCGGCATGATCGAAACCTTCTTGTGCAGGTCTGCCGCCATACGGGACAGTGCCGCCAGAGACTCGCCCTGGCTGCCGGTCGTGATAAGGACGGTATCCTCTTTCTTATAATTTTTCAGATGTTCAATGTCGATCAGTGTATTTTCCGGAATATTAATGTATCCAAGTTCGCTCGCCGTGCCGATGACATTGACCATGCTTCGGCCCTCGACCACTACCTTACGTCCATAGTGGTATGCCGTATTGATGATCTGCTGGACACGGTCTACGTTGGAAGCAAACGTCGCAACGATGATCCGGTTGTTCTTGTGCTCTGCAAAAATCGAATCAAAGGTCTTGCCAACGGTGCGCTCCGACATCGTAAATCCCGGACGGATCGCGTTGGTACTGTCGCACATCAGCGCCAGCACGCCTTTCTTTCCAAGCTCGGCAAAACGCTGCAGATCCGCCGGTTCACCGAATACCGGTGTGTAATCGATCTTGAAGTCGCCGGTGTGGACGATAATACCAGCCGGGGAGAAGATCGCAAGCGCCGATGCATCTGCGATACTGTGGTTCGTCTTGATAAACTCAATCCGAAAACATCCGAGATTGATGGACTGTCCGTGCTTTACGACCTTGCGGCGGACGGTCTTCATCATATTATGCTCTTTTAATTTATTCTCAATCAGTCCGATCGTCAGTTTGGTGCCGTATACCGGTGCCGGAACATCGCGGAGTACATACGGCAGCGCGCCGATATGGTCCTCATGTCCGTGCGTGATCACAAAGCCCTTGACTTTGTCAATGTTGTTCTTTAAATAGGATACATCCGGGATAACCAGATCGATTCCCAGCATATCGTCGCTCGGGAATGCCATACCGCAGTCTACTACAATAATGCTGTCTTCATATTCGAAGGCAGTCATATTCATACCGATCTGTTCCAGACCACCGAGCGGTATGATCTTCACCTTATTATGATTTGTTTCCTTTTTCAATCAATGCACCTCCAAAAATTTGATTTTTAGATTTTTATTCGATATCAACGCCCAGATCGCTCATCAGCTCCGCAAACACCTTGGACATATACTCCAGTTCTCCGTCATCGTCCACAAATTCGTAAGCTGCTTCTGCATCCTCCGGCTTTGATGTATCTCTCAACAGATAGCACTCTCCATCGCCGTCCTTCGTATCACTTGCCAGCAGATAGGACTCGCCATTTAACTTTGTCTCTTCCAGGACATACAGCTTCACTTCCTCGCCGTTCTCATCCCTCAGCGTGATGCTGTTTTCCATATTATTCAGTTCATCTAACATTGAATCCAGGTTTCCCATTCTATGATTCTCCTTCTATTCTTTATTTTCAATCATTGATTTTTATCACTGATAATTTATTCTTCCGCTTTTCCTTGTGCCTGTAAATCCAAATACCCCTGCAAAATCAATACTGCCGCAATCTTATCAATCACGCTCTTCCGGTTTTCCCGGCGCACTCCACTCTCGATCAGGATCTGCTCCGCCGCATTCGTCGTCAGACGCTCGTCCCACATAACGACCGGAAGGTTCGTCCGCCGTTCCAGCATCTCTTTAAATGCCAGCGTCTTTTCAACGCGCTCTCCCAGCGTATTATTCATATTTTTAGGATACCCCAAAACAATCGTCCCAACCTCGTATTCCCGGATCAGCTCTTCAATCCGGGCGCAGGTCTGGCGAAGTTTGTTCTCATCCTTCCGTGTGATCGTCTCAATCCCCTGTGCTGTAATGCCTAACGGATCGCTGACTGCCACTCCCGTGGTCTTCGATCCAAAATCAAGCCCCATAATTCTCATATTCTATTTTCTCCATAACAAAACAAGCTGGCAGCCCGTCAGATATTGGACTGTTGTCGCCAGCTGTTTACTCTTCCGCTTTTTAATTGCCGTGCTGCATCCACTCTTTACTGAAGCTTCGTCTCAATATATACCTTCACAAGCTCTTCCAGAATTTCGTCACGCTCTACCTTCATAATCAGGCTTCTGGCACTCTTGTGGCTGGTAATATAGGTCGGATCTCCAGACATAATATATCCTACAATCTGATTGATCGGGTTGTAACCCTTCTCCGTCAGCGCTGTATATACCTGTTCCAGAACCTGGCTTGCCTCCAGCTTCTTCTCTTCCTGTACTGCTCTAAAAAACTGTGTATTGCTGATATCACCCATTTTGTCTTCACGTCCTTTTAAATACCCGCCGCGCTCTGTCACTCTGCGGATCCATGCGTGCAGGTAAACTACTCTTTTTTATTTTACTCTACTTTACCCCATTCGGCAAGTTATTTTTTATCATTATAATCATCCAGGAAATTGTACGTCCAATCGTCCTTGTGGTAACCGATCACAGTCTTTAAGTTGATATTGTGGACACTCTTAAAGATATTTTTCTCGATCACGTCGCTCTCCTTGCGGAAATGGGCGATCAATTCCTTCATCTCATCGCGCTTGGAACCGCGTCCGCCTCCGCAGCTCACGCAATTTTCAGTAAAACGGCACGCGCACTGTATAAACTGCAGTCCGTTGTAATCACGCCACGCCTTGACCGCATCTTCCTTGATAAGGTACATCGGACGGATCAGCTCCATGCCCTCGAAATTCTGGCTGTGCAGCTTCGGCATCATCGTCTCAATCTTGCCGCTGTACAGCATTCCCATGAGGATCGTCTCGATCACATCATCAAAATGATGCCCAAGCGCAATTTTATTGCAGCCCAGCGCTTTCGCCTGCGCATAGAGGTGACCGCGTCGCATTCTGGCACAAAGGTAGCACGGATTCTGTTCGATCGTCGCCACCGTGTCGAAAATATCGCTCTCAAATACCGTCAGCGGAATGCCGAGAAGTTTCGCATTGTCCTGGATGATCTTCCAGTTATCCGCATTGTAGCCCGGATTCATCACTAGAAAAACGGTTTCAAACTGGAATTTTCCATGTTTTTTCAATTCCTGGAAAAGTTTCGCCATCAGCATGGAATCCTTGCCGCCGGAGATACAGACTGCGATCTTGTCGCCCTCCTGAATCAGGTCGTAGGTATTGAGCGCCCGCGTAAACGCCCGCCAGATCGGCTTGCGGAATTTTTTTATAATACTCTGCTCAATTCTCGCCCGTTTTTCCTCCCGATCCGCCTCGGATTCTCCGCCTACGAAGCGTGAGAGGGAGAGGCGCAGCCACGCACGGTAACCACCCTCCACATTGACCGCGTCAAATCCGTCTCCGGTCAGACGACGCACCCACTCCTGGCTCTTCTCACCGGTATGACACATCACGTACACTGGATGCATTTTGTCTAACCTGGCTGTTTCTTCCTCATATTGCTCTTCCAGCCGGGACGCCGGGAGGCTTACCGCCCCCGGAAAAGTTCCGCGCATATACTGGTCCTGCGGGCGGATGTCCACGATCGTCTTCTCCGCATCCTTTAACGCTTCCAGCTCCTCAATCGTAATCGTTTTCATTGTATATTCTCCTGTATCCGTTATCTGCAAAATCCTCTTTAAGAAAAAGAATGTAAAAAATGTGCCTACCCGTGTACAGTAACCACAATTCTCATGAAATGAAACAAAAGCACAGGATCCGCGCTGACAGTGCTCTGCCAAACAAACGGGTCCTGTGTTTTTCTGCTGTTTTGTTACCGTTCACGCGCACGTAACCAGTAACTCATTTTCTGTTAATTATAACACTCTCCCTGCATTCTGGGAAGTCCTATTTCTATAATTAGTCTCTTATAGTCTCTTATAATTAGTCTCTTAGTCCTCTGTAAAGAGTGGTGTGGAATAATAGCGGTCACCGCTGTCCGGAAGAATCGCTACGATGGTTTTCCCCTTATTTTCCGGGCGTTTTGCCAGCTCAATCGCACCATGCAGGGCTGCGCCGGAGGAAATACCGACTAAGATGCCCTCTTTGTGTGCCAGAAGTTTTGCTGCCGCAAATGCATCCTCATTCTCCGCCTCGAAAATCTCATCATAAATCTTCGTGTTCAGTACATCCGGTACAAATCCGGCGCCGATACCCTGAATCTTGTGTGCGCCGCCCTTGCCTGTCTTTAATACCGGGGAGGAAGCTGGCTCCAGCGCTACGACTTTCACATTCGGGTTCTGGGATTTTAAGTATTCACCGGTACCTGTCAGAGTTCCGCCGGTACCAACACCCGCGATCAGGATATCAACCTTTCCGTCGGTATCATTCCAGATCTCCGGACCAGTGGTTGCTCTGTTACCCGCCGGATTGACCGGATTGACAAACTGACCGGCTAAGAAGCTGCCCGGTGTCTCTTTTGCCAGTTCTTCTGCCTTCTCGATCGCGCCCTTCATGCCCTTTGCGCCCTCAGTCAGGACAATCTCTGCACCGTACGCTTTCAGAATGTTGCGGCGCTCCACGCTCATCGTCTCCGGCATCGTCAGGATGATGCGATATCCCTTCGCTGCTGCGATAGACGCCAGACCGATACCGGTATTGCCGGAAGTCGGCTCGATGATGACAGAACCCTCTTTCAGGACACCTCTCTTCTCTGCATCCTCAATCATGCCTTTTGCAATCCGATCCTTCACGCTTCCAGCCGGGTTTAAATACTCCAGTTTTACCAGAACCGTTGCTTCCAGTCCCAGCGCTTTCTCAACATTCACAACCTCAACTAACGGTGTGTTTCCTACCAGTCCCAGTGTTCCCTTATAAATGTTTGCCATGATGATTTCCTCCTAATATCTGTGATGATTTTTATATTTTTTAATTTTTATAGATTTCTATAGATTTCTATAGATTCTTCTTTTTTCCAGAACTCATTTCCAATTTGAAAAACTCGCTCCAAAAGAAGTTTAAAATGCGAAAAGAGCCCATCCTCTATACACATTTTCCGCCCGTCCAATCCAGCTTTTCTGCCGCCTGTCCTGCTTGTTTTTCTGTGTACGCGGATGCGCTC
>ULYA01022559.1_pt1 | contig 11243 bp, 8 predicted proteins | sample 1961821 | NCBI WGS metagenome assembly ULYA01 (sample SAMEA4835853, study PRJEB28245) | human gut metagenome | biome: gut microbiome; material: fecal sample | place: Denmark | collected 2008 | reverse complement strand
CGGCCCCCGCGTCGGCTCCGGTGGCGTCGGCGCTGATACGCAGGCTCGGCAGGAACGGCTTGCCGGCGGCCACACGGATGCCCTGTTCGGCCAGCAGTCGCAACGCCGCAGGTTCGTCGCGCACCGGAATCCACAGATTCAGCCCGTCACCGGTATGTACATCCAAACTTTGACGCAGCAGCAGCGCGTGCATCGTCTTTTGCCGGGTGGCGTAGATATGCCGGGCGTTGGTCACCGTGTGGAACGCCTCTTTGTCGGCCAGCATCTCATACAGAATCTCTTGCAGGAACCGGCTCACCCATCCCGATCCCAAGCGTCGTTGGGCGATAATCGCCTCCACGGCATCCTCCGGCCCAGACAGCGCAGCCAAGCGCAGATCCGGCCCGTGCGACTTCGAAAAACTGCGGATATGCACCACGTGTTGCGGCAATCGTTGCGCCAACGATGTCGCATACGCATTGGCCACATCGCCACTGTGATCGTCTTCCACAATCAGCGGCATACCAACGCCATTCGGGTAGTGCGCGAGCAGCACGTCCGCCAAAGCGTCGATGCGTTGCGGGCTGAAGCTGGCCCCGGTAGGGTTCTGGGCGCGCGGCTGCAGCAGGATCATACTGACCTGATGGCCGCCGTGCGGCACCGCCAGACGCTGCGATTCCAGCATGGTCAGCGCACGGTCGAGTGCGTCGGGCAGCATACCGAACCCGTCCATCGGCACGCCGAACGCCATCGCGCCATGTGCCTCGATCATGTCGAGAATCAGCGGATATTCCGGTGCCTCGGTAATCACAAAATCACCCGGCTGAACAAAAGCGTTCATGGTGTGCGCCAAACCGTCGCCCGCGCCGGATGCCATAGTCATCGCCTCCGGCTCATACGGCCAGTTGCGTCGCAAAATCTGTTCCAGCATGGGCAGGATGGTCGGCCCGTCGTATGAATTGACGAATGCCTTGTGCGTGCCGAGCTTGCCGAGAAACGGGCGGATGTCCGGCAGCAGCGAAAGGTCCGGCGTGCCCTTGGACAGGTCGATAATCGGTCGGTCCGGCGCGGTGGCCGGGGCTTCGGCCAGCAAGTCGCCGGCATCGTAGCGATGCGTGCGCGACTGCCGCAGTACGAATGTTCCGGCGCGCCCGCGGGAGCGCAGTATGCCGGACTTGGCGAGGGCATGGTAGGCACTGGAGACGGTGGCCGGACTGGTGCGTAGCAGTCGGGCGAGATCGCGTACGGTGGGCATGCGCTGGCCTTCCGCAAGTATGCCGGAGGAGGTCAGCGAGGTGACCGATTCGACGATGCGTTGCGGGGTGGCCGTCGCCTCGGTGGTGAGGATGAGTGAGGATAACTGGCCGGCATCAACGGCCAGGTCGTCGGTGGAACGCAGGGGAGCGGCCGTAATGCTTGGCTCATCGTTGTAGCCGACGGCATGTGCGGTTGTTGATGCGGTTGATGGCGATGGCGTATCCATGATCTGCCTCCCGGATCTTGGCGGCGAGCGTGATGAGCGCGCGTCTGCGTGAATGTTGCCGATTGCCGCCGGCTGATGATCGATGGCGGTTGCCGGCTTGTTGCTGGCTGCTTGACTGCCGATAGTAACGGTCACTGTGGCAACGGTAGTCAAATGTTAGCGCCGCATTGTGCAATGAGTATGTTTTTGAATAACATAAACATTACATAATCTGGATACAATTATTGTTCTTGTTCCTATGTTTCAAAATGATTTCGTATTCGCCACTACTGTAACATTATTAAATGTTCGAGTTTGACGCGAAATGTTCAACTCTCATAATGACATTCACAGCGCGTTGCTGCCCTGACCCGATCCACGGGAGACGGCATCGGGCACTTCGAGAAAATATCGAGGAAAGGACACATCATGGGGCATGATCTTTCGCAGGATGCGGAAATCTGGGACGACGCTTACAAGCTGAACCGCGCACACGTATTCCATTCGTGGCACGCACAGCGCAACCTGGATCCCACTGAAGTGGTAACCGGTCACGGCGTGTGGCTGAAGTACGGCGACGGCCGTGAAATGCTCGACTTCACCAGCCAGCAGGTCAACGTCAACATCGGCTACCAGCACCCGAAGGTGATCGAGGGCATCAAGAAGCAAGCGGAACTCCTGTGCACCGTCGGACCTGACTACGCGAACCTAGCCCGTGGCCGCGCCGCCTCCCTGGTGGCCCGCCGCGCTCCGGAAGGCTTCGACAAGGTGTTCTTCACCAACGCTGGCGCCGACGCCAATGAAAACGCGATGCGCGCCGCCCGCCTGTTCACTGGCCGCGACAAGATTCTGTCTTCCTACCGCTGCTACCACGGCAACACCGGTGCGGCCATCAGCGCCACCGGTGACTGGCGCCGTAAGCCCAACGACTACTCTCGCGGCCACGTGCACTTCTTCACCCCGTACCTGTATCGCTCCGAGTTCTCCGCAACCACCCAGGAAGAGGAGTGCGAGCGTGCGCTGGCTCACCTCGAGCACGTGATCCAGTTCGAGGGCCCGGACACCATCGCCGCCGTGCTGCTCGAATCCGTGCCGGGCACCGCAGGCATCATCATTCCGCCCAAGGACTACTTCAAGGGCGTGCGCGAGATCACCAAGAAGTACAGCATCCTGATGATCACCGACGAGGTCATGGCCGGCTTCGGCCGCACCGGCTTCTGGTTCGCACTCGACGACTACGACTACACGCCGGACATCATCTCCTTCGCCAAGGGCTGCAACTCCGGTTACGTGCCCGCCGGCGGCGTGATTATGAGCGACCCGGTGGCCCACCGCTTCGACGACATCGTCTTCCCCGGCGGCCTGACCTACTCCGGTCACCCGCTGGCCATGGGCGCCATCGTGGCCACCCAGGAAGCCATGGAAGAGGAGCACATCGTCGACAACGCCTACACCATCGGCAAGGACGTGCTCGGCCCGCAGCTCACCGCTCTGTACGACAAGCACCCGAAGATCGGCGAGGTTCGCGGCAAGGGCGTGTTCTGGGCCGTGGAAATGGTTGCCGACCGCACCACCAAGGAGCCGCTGGACGACGCCACGATGAAGCAGATCGTGGCCGAAGGCGACAAGCGCGGCCTGATTCTCGGCGTGCACAACAACCGCATCCACGTCACTCCTCCTTGCGTCATCTCCGCCGACGAGGCGACCCAGGGCGTCGAGATCCTCGACCAGGTGCTGACCGCGGCCGGTTGCTGATTGGGTGACTCAATGGCTCGGTGACGGTTTGTAGCCGTTGCCGACAGCACCGTTCATTGCTGATGGCGGCCCGTTCGGAACGTTAGGTTCCGGGCGGGCCGCCATCGTTGTCCGCCGTTGTGCGAGAATGACTTGCGTGCCTTATCGCCGTCGTCAATCCACCGCTCCGAAGTCCGGTGCGCCGAAATCCGTTCGGTCCGCTGCCGCCGGGCAGTCGTTGGATATTGATGGCATCCATCTGCACCTGACGCGCAAACCCATCAAAAACCTGTATCTGCGCATCAAACCGCCGAGCGGCCGCGTCGAAATCTCCGCACCGATGCGGATGAGCGAGAGTCGCATTGCGGATTTCGTCAAAGAGCGACATTCGTGGATTCTCGCCCAGCAGCAGCGCATGGCTGAGGCGCAACGGCGCTCCATCATGGCATTGAACGAGGGCGCCGGCTTCGAGAACGGAGGTCGTGGTGTAGCTGGTGCCAGCGGCCATGATGGAGGCGTTGCCGGTCGTCCGAAAACCGGTGATATCAGTCGTCCGGGAATTGGTGACGCCGGGCCAGGCCAAGCCGGTACGAATGTCCAACCGTATTTTGACCGCTCCCAAATCTGGACCGACGAACGCAAACGACAAGCGGCGGCCGCGATCAACGCCGCGTTGCCACAGCTGCTGGCCAAGTGGGGGCCGGTCGTCGGCCGGCAGCCCACGCATATCACGCTACGGGTCATGACCTCGCGCTGGGGATCGTGTACACCGCGAACCGGCCGCATCCGTCTGAACCTTCAATTGGGACTGATGGAACCGCAATTCCTGGAATACGTCTTGGTCCATGAGATGACGCATTTGTGGGAAAGCGGCCACGGTGCCGGATTCCAGCGCCGCATGACCGCCTACCTACCCGGCTGGAAGACGCTGCGCCGCGACCTCAACCGCCGCGTGGTGCTGTGACGATGACGGGTCAGGCTTCAGTGCCGGCGATGTGGCTGATGGCCTGATCGGATTCGTTCGCATGGTCCGAATGCGCCACCATCTCGATGGCCGCCGGACACCCGCTCACCGACGAAGACCGCTGGCCTTGGCTCGACACCATCGCCGCGTGGATCGACGAGCGCGTGGCCGCCGGCGAGCCCGCCGTGGTCACCTGCTCGGCGTTGAAGAAGATCTACCGCGACAAGCTGCGCCGTCAAGGCGTGGTGTTCGTCTACATGCAGGGCACATTCGACGAGGTGATGGAACGCCTTTCCCACCGCCAAGGCCACTTCATGAAGCCGAGCATGCTGCAATCCCAGTCCGACATTCTCGAAGAGCCGGGCGATGACGAAATTCACGTCAACGTACACATCGGCCAGGCCGATCCCGAACACGAGGCCATGGCCGTGGCCGGTGCCCTCGGCCTGTGAGCCATCTCTCGGCTCCCCTTAGTCTCACTTCGCCACACGTGCGGCGCATCGACGAACTCGAACGGCGCATCAGCGAACTTCAGCTGGAGCTGAAGCAGTGTGAAGGCCAGCAAGGGCGAACCGGATCGGTCCAAACGGGCTACTCAGGCCGACCAGCCCAGCCAGTCCGTTCAGACCGACCTAACTGATCAGAGCGGGCCCTCTGACCAGTCCGAACCATCTGACCGACATGTACTTGTTGACTAAGTGTGCGGCCCGTCATTCGTTATGGAACATGCCGGCCATGTATACAGGCAGGTAGGTTACATTCCCTTCGACTGAGACGTTGCACGGGCCAAGCACATAGCCTGTATTGAGATGGTATTCAGGGTGGGCGAGCACGTTGTCCATTGCGCGATGGCGTTTGTAGGATTTGCCGGACTTCACCTCAATCGGCAGCACGTGATCGTTGCGGTCTTGGATGAGGAAATCGAGCTCGCCAAGCTTCTTACTGTTGTAGTAGTACAGGTCAAATCCGTGAGCGCGTAGCTCTTGGGCCACCGCATTTTCATAGATTGAACCGTAGTTGATATCAGGGTTGCCGTCGAGTACGTCGAGCGCGGTTTTCTTGAGAAACGAGCCGGTAAGCAGACCCACGTCGTTGTAAAAGAGTTTGAAGAGGTTACGTTCCTTGCTCATCTCCAACGGTGTGCACGGTTCGTCCACGTTGTACGCGGCGACGGCTACATCCGCATTGACCAGCCAATCGAAATCGGAAGCAACCGATTGGAATCTCATGTTCTTTTCGATTTTGGCGAAGGTAAAGCGCTTGTTTGGGTTATTTAACTCGCTGGGCACCAAATCGTAGATAGCGCGGATATGCAGCCGGTCTTCTTTGCGCGCGTATTGGCTGATATCGCGGCGATATTCACGCTTTATGTTCTCTTGTATAGTGCGCACGTCCGCAACGCTGCCGTTTGCCACGAACGAGTCGACTGCGGCAGGCATGCCGCCGATGACCAGATATTTGGAGTATAGCTCCATGAGCCTTTGATGAATGAACTCATCCACTTCCTGGTGCTTGGCAAAGCATTCGGCAAGCATATCGAATACGTCGTTGCCGATATGCTGCGACCAGCAGAACTCTTGGAAATCCAGTGGATACATATCCAGCTCGGTCAGGTACCCGACCGGTACCGAGCGTATATCTTCGAGCTCGACTCCAAGTAGCGAGCCGGAAAGCGCGTAATCGAACCGACCATCATCTACAAGGAACTTAATTGCGGTGACCATTTCCTTGCAACGCTGGACCTCGTCAAAGAAAATCAGGGTTTTGCCGGGTACTAATGGCGTATTTACGGCCAGTTCCAGCCTCATCAGTAGGTTTTTGGCATCGCGGGGCCGATCGAATAATGCAACGAGGTCAGGGTTCTCGATGAAATTGAGCTCGGCGATATGGTCGTAATGCTGTTGGGCAAAGTGCCTGATGATATAGGTTTTGCCAATCTGACGGGCTCCGGTGACCAGCAGTGCAGTGCGTTTCGGCGCGGATCTCCAAGCTTCCAGCTGTGTCTCGATTTTTCTTCGCAGCATGAGAATCTCCAGTCATTTGTAGGCCTTGCATCTATGCTGGGCACGTTTTCCAACTGTTTATAGCGCATATTTTACACTTTTCCAACCATAAGAATGCGGTTTTGGCTACGTTTTCCAACCTCAAAATGGGGAGTTTTATACACTTTTCCAACTTATGTATGTGGAGACTCTCTATTTCACGTGAGACGAAAGTGGCTCCCCTCTTTGAGGGGAGCCACGGAATACGGCTTTTACTTATGCCAGGTGAGAGCGCATGAACCACTGGAACTTTTCGAGTTCCTGCACGTGGTCCTGGATGATGTTGGAGCTGATCACATCCAGCTCGTCCAGCTCGGCGATGGCCTTGCGGTCGTCGGCGATGAAGGCGTCGTAGTACTCGATCAGCGCCTTGAGATACTCCTCGGTGCCCACGCGGCCCTCAGCGTCGAACGATTTCCACGTGCGGTTGCGCACGATGACGTCAGCACGGCCATCCGGGGTGCCGCCCAGAGTGGCAATGCGCTCGGCGGTCTCGTCGGCCTGGGCCAGCACGGCCTCGACCTCGGGGTCAAGCATCTCGTGAACGGCGATGAAGTTCGGGCCGGTCACGTTCCAGTGTGCGTGCTTCAGGACCAGAGCGGCCTCCTGCTCCTGGCTCAGTCGGTTCTGCAGGATGGCGATGGCCTTCTCACTGGCCGCTTCATCAAGGCCCGGCACAACAAATGCAAGTGTCATAATGTTCCTTCTTTCAGTAGGTGGAACGTTGCCCTTTCATTCTACGTTTTTTGGTTATGCCCCGGGCCGAACGAATAGGTGGTGAATATCACGCGACTATTTGGCATCGTCGCTTTGTGATTCGGCCGGCAGCGGCGCATGGTCCGGGGCGCCGGCTTTGCGGACTTCGATGGTTTCGATGCGGCGGCCATCCACCTTGGTGACGACCATGTTGTAGCCGTCGTCGGAATGCAGCACGTCGCCTACCGCTCCCATCTTGCCGGTCTTGGACAAGAAGTAGCCGGCGACCGTCTCGTACGGGCCGTCCTCCAATTCGATGCCGGTCAGATCGGCGAAGTCCTCAATGGTCATGCTGGCCTCGATCGTGGCCACGCCATTGACGAACGCGGTGCGGGTGGTGCGTTCGCCGCCCTTCTCGCTGGGCAGATCGTACTCATCGCGAATATCGCCCACAAGCTCCTCGGTCATATCCTCAAGCGTCACGATGCCGTCCGTGCCGCCGTACTCGTCGATGACCACGGCCAGATGGATGCCGCGCTTACGCAGCAGTTCCAGGCTCGGCAGCAGCTTGGAGGTGCCGGGCAGGGAGATGCCTTCGCGCACCACATCGCGCACGATCTTGGCGTTCGGATCGCGCACGTCCAGCAGATCGCGCACATGCACGAAGCCGATCACGTCGTCGAAATCCTTGCCGGTCACCGGGTAACGGGAGTACGGCTGGTCGCGTACGAACGCGGCGGCCTCGGCCAAGGGCTGGTCACCCTCGATGAAGACCACGTCGGCGCGCGGGCGCATCACCTCGGCGACGATGGTTTCGGACGCATCGAACACATCGTCCAGAATCGTGCGTTCGTCCTTGGAGAGGTTGGTGTTGGAGCTGACCAGCACGCGCAGCTCGTCATCGGACACCTCGGACTCGGTCTGCTGCGGGTCGAAGCCGAGCAGGCGGACGATGCCGTTCGTGTTCTTGCCGATGAGCCAGATGATCGGGCGGCAGACGGCGGCGAAGGCGTCGATGGCGGGCACCACGGCGCGCGCGATCTGCTCGGTGCGCTGCATGGCGATGCGCTTGGGCACCATCTCGGAGATCACGATGGAACAGTAGGAGATGATGAGGGTCAGGATGATGTTCACCAGGCCGCCGGCGATGCCGGGGTGCACACCCCAGCTTTCGACCACCGGAATCAGGTAGGGGGCGATGGAAGAGGCGCCGAACGAGGCGGACAGGAAGCCGGAGAGCGTCACGCCGATCTGCACGGTGGACAGGAAGGTGTTCGGGTCACGTGCGATTTTGGCGACTTTGGCGCCGCGAGCATCCTCCTGCTCCATCTGTTCGATCTGCGAGCCGCGCAGAGAGACCAATGCCAACTCGGTGCCGGAGAACACGGAACCGATAACGAGAAATACAAAAATCAGGAGGATGTTCAAACCAAGTGACATGGCTTCAACTCTAGGGGAGCGGCACGTCAAATTGGGGTGTGCTGGCTGGGCAGTAAGAAACTCGGCAAAGGGAAGGGCACTCTTATCATTACCGCGGACGACGTGTCGACCGGTGTTTCCGATGCGTTGCTCGCCTTCGACGATGCCGTATGCGCTCCAGCGCTGGACGGCATTACTAGTGCAGAGAGGCTGTTTCTCGCGGCTATGGCCAAGGATTCGCCAAATCCCACGCAGGTGGCGATATTGCGGATCGCACGCTCAGAAGCTCAGCACTTCCACTTTGCCGGAATCGAGCTGATAGCGGGCGCCGACGATCATGAGCTTGTCAGTGGCGAGGGCCTGCTGGATGACAGGAGACTGCTCCACCAAAGTTTCAATAATGTGGGCCACATGCACGCGCTCGATATCTTCATGCGCGTCGAGCTCGGCTTCGCGCGCCTGCCAGACGGACATACCGGTCTGGCGCAGAATAATCGATTCGGCGGCGGCGATGTGCTCGTCGAGGTCGTCCATCGCATCCGCGGCCTCCAGTGAGCCGTCGGCTTCGGAAGTGATGGTGTGCATCAGGTCGTCCAGCTCCTGCTCGGCGGCCTCGATTGCGCCGCAGTGCTCGTGACCGAGCACACAGATCAGGCTGACGTGCAGTTTCTTGACCGCGTACTCCAGCGAGGCGATAACCGCGCTATCGATGAGTTGCCCGGCGGTGCGCACGGTGAACAGGTCGCCCAGGCCCTGATCAAAAATGATTTCCGGAGGTACGCGCGAGTCCGAGCAGGAGAGCACCGCGGCATCCGGGTTCTGGCCATCAAGCAACGTTTGACGGGTCTCCTGATCCTGCCATGGATGGTCGGGCTTGCCCTCGGCAAAGCGCCGGTTGCCTTGCAGCATGCGACTCCACGTTGCGTTTGCGGTCGATTCCTGTTCAAAGTCTGACTGAGCCATGAAACCTCCATTATCAGCGGGCTGCTGATTGCCATATTAGCGAGTATTCGCGCATAGTCGTGATTGGGGCAACGGCCATTTGGGCACAAGGGTTGCGGGTGGTGTGATAAGGCTCATACGTTACACCCGCGCGAGCCGTGGCTCACCACATTACGATAGGTGGTGGTAAACGCTTGAAGATTAACAATTCCCGAAAGGACCGATGATGACTCTTCTGCAGCATGAACTGACCGATTTCAAGGTGAACGCATTCCAGAACAATGAGTTCCACGAAGTGACCAAGGACGATGTGCTCGGCCACTGGTCCCTGTTCTTCTTCTACCCGGCCGACTTCACCTTCGTGTGCCCCACCGAGCTTGAAGACCTGGCCGAGAACTACGCCAAGTTCAAGGAAATCGGTTGCGAGATCTACTCCGTCTCCTGCGACACCCACTTCGTGCACAAGGCTTGGCACGACGCCAACGAGAAGATCGCCAAGATCGAGTACCCGATGCTTGCCGACCCGACCGCCCTGCTGGCCAAGGATCTCGACACCTACAACGAGGCCGATGGCGTGGCTGAGCGTGGCGACTTCATCGTGAGCCCGGAGGGCAAGGTCGTGGCCTACGAGGTCATCTCCTCCAACGTGGGCCGCAACGCCGAGGAGCTGCTGCGCCGCGTGCAGGCCTCCCAGTTCGTCTACGAGCACGGCGACCAGGTCTGCCCCGCCAACTGGACCCCTGGCGAGGAAACCATCGAGCCCAGCCTCGACCTCGTCGGCCAGCTGTGATCGACACTGAATAGGCGGTAACCTTGGCTCCCCTCTCTGAGGGGAGCTGTCGCTGAAAGCGACTGGGGGGAGTGCTCGCGAGAGCTAGCCTGATCCGATATGCTCCCCTCAGTCTCACTACGACAGCTCCCCTCAGAGAGGGGAGCCAGTGTATGTAAGGGAGTTTTCATGACTCAGACCAACAATCTCTATGACGTCGTCGTCATTGGTGGCGGGCCGGCTGGCCTGACGGCCGGCCTGTACTTGGCCCGCGCTCGCTACCGTGTGCTGATTCTTGAAAAAGATGATTTCGGCGGCCAGATCACCATCACCAACGAAGTCGTCAACTATCCGGGCGTGGGCCGCACCACGGGCCGCGCGCTCACCCAGACCATGCGTCAGCAGGCTCAGGACTTTGGTGCCGAATTCCTCTCCGCCGAAGCCACCGGTCTCGACGTGGATGGTGACATCAAAACCGTGCACACCTCACGCGGCGACCTCAAGACGTTCGGCATCCTCATCGCCACCGGCGCCAGCCCGCGCAAGCTGGGCTTCGAGGGCGAGGCCGAGTACGCCGGCCGCGGCGTGGCCTACTGCGCCACCTGCGACGGCGAGTTCTTCACCGGCAAGGAAGTACTGGTGGTCGGCGGCGGATTCGCCGCAGCCGAGGAATCCGTGTTCCTGACCAAATACGCCTCCAAAGTCACCGTGCTCGTGCGCGAACCGGACTTCACCTGCGATGCCGCAGTGGCCGCCGAAGCCAAGAACAACCCGAAGATCGACGTGCGTTATCAGGTTGAGCTGAAGGGCGTCACCGCCGGCCAAGGAGGCCTGCGAGAAGCCTCAATCCTGAACCTTGCCACCGGCCAGACCGAAACGTGGAAGCCCGCCGACGCCGGCACCTTCGGCGTCTTCGTGTTCGCCGGCTATGTGCCCGCCACCGATTTGGTGCGCGGCGTGGTGGAGCTCGACGACCACGGTTACGTGGTCACGCACGACTACCTCAGAACCTCGGTGCCGGGCGTGTACGCGGCCGGCGATCTGCGCGTCAAGAACCTGCGCCAAGTGGTCACCGCCACCGCCGACGGTGCGATTGCCGCCGTGGAACTGGAGCGTTACGCCAAGCAGATGAGCGAGAAAACCGGCTTGGTGCCGCCGCGTCCCACTGCTTCCGCTTATGAGGAGTCCGAGGCCAAGGCCGCCTCCGCCGCCTCGGCCGCTGGCACGACGCCCGCC
>ULYA01006772.1_pt1 | contig 11377 bp, 7 predicted proteins | sample 1961821 | NCBI WGS metagenome assembly ULYA01 (sample SAMEA4835853, study PRJEB28245) | human gut metagenome | biome: gut microbiome; material: fecal sample | place: Denmark | collected 2008 | reverse complement strand
TAAAATATTTGTATAAAGAGCAGTCCCAGGGCAATGGCAACAATCGTCGATACCAAGCCGGGCATCATGAACGAATGATTCAACACATACTTGCCGATTTTTGTTGTCCCGGTACGGTCGAAATTGATGGCGGCCACTACGGTAGGGTAATTCGGAATAAAGAAATATCCGTTCACTGCCGGAAACAAGGCGATCAGCATATAAGGCGAAATCCCCAACGCAATGCCCAGAGGCACAAGTGCCCGAACTGTGGCAGCCTGGCTGTATAGTAGAATAGACATCACAAACAGCGCGACACCAAACAGCCACGGCATTTGTTGCACGATCCCTTCAATAGAAAGAGTTAGCTGTCCCATATTTCCCTGAAGGAAGGTATCTCCCATCCAGGCAATACCGAAGATGGCAATCACTGCCTGCATACCTGCCGGAAATACGGAACCTTGTGTTGCTTTGATTCCGTCGGTCTTGGTCACTAACAGGATAATGGCAGCAGCCGATAACATCACGATTTCGATGATGGAAGACATTCCTAATGTAACTATTTCCCCGTCGATCAGGAAACTGGGGCGCATTCCTTCAAAAGAACCGAAGAGTACGATAAACGCAGTTGCCAATATAAAGATAAGGACGGAAATCATAGCGGAACGTTTGTTCTTCACATCTTTAATCTCTATCTTTTTATTGTTGAACAGTCCTTCTTTCAGACGTTTCTGATATTCGGGGTCTTCCACCAGCTCTTTACCGACTTTCATAGAGAATAAAGCACCGACCAACACGCCGACAATGGTAGCGGGAATCGTAATTTTGAGAATGTCGAACAGGGTAATATCGAATCCGGCTAAGAGTCCGAGAAGTGCTACGGTAGCCGCGGAAATCGGACTTGCTGTAATGGCCTGTTGGGAAGCAATGACGGCAATACCTAACGGACGTTCCGGACGGATTTTGGTTTCGGTGGCAACCTCCGCGATGACCGGCAACACAGAATAGGCGACGTGTCCCGTTCCGGCTACAAAAGTAAACAGGTAAGTCACCAGCGGACTAAGCAAGGTGACGTGTGAAGGATTCTTACGAAGCAAATGTTCTGCCAGTTTCACCATATAGTCCAGTCCGCCGGCTGCTTGCATACAGGAAGCAGCCGAAATCACAGCGGCAATCATTAACATAACGTCGATAGGAGGCGCGGTGGGTTGTAAACCAAAAACGAACGTAAGTATAGCCAATCCAACTCCTCCCATCACGCCGAGGCCGATACCTCCCAAGCGTGCGCCAATAATAATAGCTGTCAGAACAAATGCTAATTGTAATATCATAAGATGCTGTTTTAAGTTCTCAACAAAGATAAGTGATTTCTCTCTTTGTATTTTCTTTTTCTTGTATTAACAACAAAAAAGTCTTTGAATAGTTTTTGCATATTTATTAAAACAATAACATCGCTGGTTGGTTATTATAAGAACTAACGAAAACGTTATTACTATAAAACAACCGATATGGAACAAAATTTATCAAAAAAAACTCGTACAGAGAGTGACCTGATAGGTAGTCGTGAAGTGCCGGAAAGTGCACTGTACGGAGTACAGACGCTCCGCGGTATCGAAAACTTTCGCATCAGTAAGTTTCATTTAAATGAGTACCCTTTGTTTATCCAGGCATTGGCTATCACAAAGATGGGAGCCGCCGTTGCCAACCGCGAACTGGACTTATTAACCGAAGAACAAACGGATGCTATCTTGAGAGCTTGTAAAGAAATACTTGAAGGAAAGCATCACGAACAGTTCCCCGTAGATATGATTCAGGGAGGAGCGGGTACTACCACGAACATGAATATCAATGAAGTGGTTGCCAACCGGGCATTGGAATTGATGGGGCATCAGCGCGGAGAGTATCAATACTGTTCGCCTAACGATCATGTCAACCGCTCGCAATCTACCAACGATGCTTATCCCACCGCCATCCACATTGGACTCTATTACACTCATTTGAAATTAGTTAAGCATTTCGAGGTGTTGATAGAGGCTTTCCGGAAGAAAGGAAATGAGTTTGCGCATATCATCAAAATGGGACGTACCCAACTGGAAGATGCCGTACCAATGACTCTCGGACAGACCTTCAACGGGTTTGCGAGTATTCTTGAACATGAAGTGAAGAATCTTGATTTTGCCGCGCAGGACTTTCTGACAGTCAACATGGGAGCCACAGCCATCGGAACCGGAATCACCGCCGAACCGGAATATGCGGAGAAGTGTATTGCCGCTTTGCGCAAGATTACGGGACTGGATATAAAACTAGCCGATGATTTGGTGGGGGCCACTTCGGACACTTCCTGCATGGTAGGTTATTCGGGAGCGATGAGGCGTATAGCTGTCAAAATGAATAAGATATGCAATGACTTGCGGTTGCTGGCTTCCGGTCCGCGTTGCGGATTGGGCGAAATTAATCTGCCGGCTATGCAACCGGGCTCATCCATCATGCCGGGAAAAGTGAACCCGGTGATTCCTGAAGTGATGAATCAGGTGGCTTATAAGGTGATAGGAAATGATCTTTGTGTGGCTATGAGTGGCGAAGCCGCTCAAATGGAGCTGAATGCGATGGAGCCGGTGATGGCGCAATGCTGTTTCGAGTCTGCCGACTTGTTGATGAATGGCTTCGATACCTTGCGTACGTTATGCATCGACGGCATTACAGCCAATGAAGAAAAATGCCGGAGAGATGTGCACAACAGCATTGGCGTAGTGACAGCCCTGAATCCGGTGATTGGTTATAAAAATTCTACTAAGATAGCTAAAGAAGCATTGGAAACAGGAAAGGGAGTGTATGAACTTGTTTTGGAACATAATATCCTTTCCAAGAAAGATTTGGATACCATTCTGGAACCTGAAAATATGATTAAACCAGTCAAACTGGATATTCATCCCAACCGTTGATAGATAGTAAGTGGGAATCGATTCAATAGGGAAATCGCCGGGCAGGTCACTGATCTGCTCCGGCGATTTTGATTATTTGTTACTTTTATTCTATATGGGAATAATTGCTAACTTATCCGGTAAAATAGTTATTGTTCATTACTTTAAAAACAGTGAACTTTGCAACATCATTAGTTATGAACTTAACAAGTAAATTTAGAACCAATTAAAACTATATGGATATGAATGCATTTGACGTTATTATTATCGGTTTTGGCAAGGGAGGGAAGACTCTTGCGGCAGAGTTTGCAAAGCGTGGGCGAAAAGTTGCCATTGTTGAACGTTCGGATAAAATGTATGGAGGAACGTGTATTAATATTGGCTGTATTCCGACCAAGACATTGGTTCATCAGGCTAAAATTGCTTCCGGTATGAAAGACGCTACATTTGAAGAAAGGAGTGAGTTCTATCGCAATGCCATTTCTGTGAAAGAGGCTGTGACAAGTGCATTGAGAAATAAGAATTACCATAACCTGGCAGATAATCCCAATGTAACAGTCTATACAGGTGTAGGTTCTTTTGTCTCTTCCGATGTGGTTTCTGTCCGTACATCTACTGAAGAAATAATGCTGACATCGAAGCAAATCATTATCAATACGGGAGCAGAAACAGTTATTCCTCCCATTGAGGGAGTTGCAGGTAATCCGTTGGTTTATACAAGTACCTCAATCATGGAATTGACCGAGCTTCCCCGCCGGCTGGTTATTATCGGTGGCGGTTACATCGGTTTGGAGTTTGCGTCTATGTATGCTTCGTTCGGTTCACAGGTGACCGTACTCGAAAGTTATCCTGAACTGATTGTGCGTGAAGACCGGGATATTGCTGCAAGTGTAAAAGAAACATTAGAGAAAAAAGGCATTGTTTTTCGAATGAATGCAAAGGTTCAATCTGTGAAACATATCGAAGATGGAGCAGTCGTTGTTTTTTCTGATTCACAAACTGGTGAGGTGGTGGAACTTGAAGCTGATGCTGTATTGCTGGCTACAGGACGCCGGCCGAACACGAAAGATCTGAATTTGGAAGTGGCCGGAGTGGAGACGGATGCACGCGGAGCGATCATTGTGGATGAATACCTGAAAACAACCCAACCGAATATACGTGCCGTTGGTGATGTGAAAGGTGGTTTGCAGTTCACTTATATTTCATTGGATGATTACCGGATTATCCGGGAGGATCTGTTTGGCGATAAAGAACGGACAACCAATGATCGCAATCCGGTTAGCTACTCTGTTTTTATTGATCCTCCATTAGCACGTATCGGATTGAATGAAGAAGAGGCCCGTAAGCAGAATTTGGATATTATTATCAAGAAATTACCCGTTATGGCGATACCAAGAGCGAAAACATTGGGAGAAACGGATGGCCTTTTGAAAGCTGTCATTGATAAGAATACGGGAAAAATATTGGGCTGTATGCTGTTTGCGCCTGATTCCAGCGAAGTAATCAATATAGTTGCTGTTGCAATGAAGACAGGTCAGGATTATACTTTCCTGCGTGACTTCATTTTTACTCATCCTAGTATGAGCGAGGCGTTAAATGATTTGTTTTCATAGTAGTAAGAATGAGTATAATCTTCTCCCATAAAGTTTAAAAAACATCAAAGTATCTGCCACCTGCAACAAAACGCTTGTAATGTATTAGTAAATAGGCAGTTGGAGCGTTGCAGATACCTGTTGCAGATACGTTGCAGATAAAGTATCTGCAACGCATAATATAACTGAAGAAAGGCCCTTGATTTCCTTATGTAAAGCTATGGGAGGTTCATGGTATCCCTATAAGGAGACTGCAGTATCTACGTACGGAAACTGCGGTATCCATACATGGACACTGTCGTTTCCTGCCTTGGAAACTGCGGTTTCCCGCCTCGGAACTCTAGTTTCCTACGCTGGAAACCGACGTTTGCTTGCTTGGATGAGAGTAAAAGTTACTCTCATCTTACTATCATACTTACTCTCATACCTGTAACTCCGATGAATAAAGGCTTTTTAAACGATTGATGAGAGTATGAGAGTAAAATTGCTTATTTATTTTTATTGGTGACGGATTTCGGTAATCAGAAATAAGAAACAGGATTATATTTTATCAAATTCATTTTAATACAGAACTTCCTATATTTATTTCCATATTTCTGCTACCTTTCAAAAAAAACATATATCTTTGTCATACGCTTTCAGCCCATCAGCGTGATGAAATAGACAGAAAGCGGTTTTTATTTCCTATATGGAGTAAAAGCGTATTATCTCTCGACCTTAAAAATAGCAAACTTTCAAAAGAGAGAGATGATACGGTAGATACTCCACGTGAACGGCTGTATATCAACATATCCGTAAGAGATGTGTTATATATAAACGATTGACGTGGGTGTCTGCTGTTATCATTATCTTCTTTAAAGGTGTTGCTAGCCTTAAGGTCGGATAATGGTACAGCAGTATCTGCGTCTTTCTTGTATTCGGCCGGTTATCAATTACCCCACAATTTAACCTAGCCAATCTCCATCCGGCGGACTGCAAAAAGAGTGGATGCTCGTTGTGCTAATATACATGAATAAAACATTATTCATCCCTTATTGTATCACACATAAAAGAACAAACGCTATGGCACAATGGATTAGTATAGAAGAAGCGGCTGCAAAGTACGGATTCGAGACAGAATATATTTGGGTCTTGATAGAGATAAGAGAAATCACCGTGGACTACCAAAGAGCTGACATCGACATCATCGACGATGAAAGTATTCAGGATTTTATCAACCGGAATAAAAAGGGGATTACATTGATGTATATCGAAAAGTTGGAACGATATTGCATGGATAAATCTCAAGTCTGTTCAATATACGCATCACTTTTAGGCAAACAAGATAAGGAAATCACCATGTATAAAGGAGCTAAATTTTTGTATGATGCACTGCAGGGCAAATGGTTGAAGCAATGTGACCGGGTGCGGCATTTAGAAAAAGAACTTGCATTGGAGCAGACCACTTGCCGTACGTGTTGGCTGAAAAGGTTATGTATGATAATCAGGAAGTAAATTTGATTAACTATCATTTTCCCAAGATTTATAGATGATAGATAGGATGAAAATTGAACTAATAAGAATTTCTTATTAGTCTGTGAGTGTTAGATGAAACTGATGCTCTATTGTAAGTTCAATCTTCAAAAGAGCAAATATAAATGTATGGGCGTCGGATTAAGTGAACAACAGCGACTTTGAGCGAACAAAAAACCGATAAATTGTGTTTATTTATTCTAATTATATATCTTTGTCCCGAATTATAAACACGTAAATTTATGAAAAAGATTTTTGGTGCTTTAATGATTGCCGTATGTATCGGTATGGCGATGCCTGCCCAGGCGCAAATACACTTTGGTGTAAAAGGAGGTTTGAACTTGTCGAAGGCGAGTTTCTCTAATGTAGGCGATAACTTTAAGAAGGATAATTTTACCGGTTTCTTTATTGGTCCGATGGCCGAGTTTAATATTCCAATCGTAGGGTTGGGAGTAGATGCTGCCTTGCTTTTTGCTCAAAGAGGTATAAAGGTTTCTGAAGGAAACGAGGATTTGACTATCAAGCAAAACGGTATTGATATTCCTGTAAACCTGAAATATACAATCGGTTTGGGAAGTATGGCCGGTATTTATCTTGCTGCAGGTCCTGATTTTTATTTCGATTTTGAAAAGAAATCGGGAATTGATAAGAAGAAAGCGCAAGTAGGTATTAATGTGGGTGCCGGTTTGAAGTTGCTGAACCATCTGCAGGTAGGTGCTAACTACAATATCCCATTGGGCGACACTGCGGATATTGAAGGAACAGACGCTTCTTATAAGACTAAGACTTGGCAGGTATCTGTTGCCTATATTTTTTAAATAGTCTGTCACTTTACATCGTATATGAAAAAGAGTTTCCGGTGAACGGGAACTCTTTTTTTTGTTCGAGGGCTGCCCTGTTGCAGCCTCGAAACTGTTTCTGCCCAATCCTGCCTTAAGAAGCGTTTTTCTTTTGAGTGTTCTCTCTTCCTTCTTTTTTCATTCCCCATTTTTTATTGTATTTTTGTACCTGCAATGAAAAAATATGTAGATGTCATATTACCGCTTCCGCTTCCGAAGAGTTTCACTTACTCTTTGCCGGACGAATGTGCGGAAGATGCGAAGATAGGCTGCCGTGTGGTAGTTCCTTTCGGGCGAAAGAAGTTTTATACGGCTATCGTCCTTAACGTTCATTATTGTGCTCCAACGGAGTACGAAGTGAAAGATATATCTGCATTGCTGGATGCTTCTCCCATTTTACTACCCGTTCAGTTCAAATTTTGGGAATGGATAGCCGATTACTATCTTTGTACACAGGGAGATGTGTATAAAGCGGCACTTCCTTCCGGTCTGAAGCTGGAGAGTGAAACGATTGTTGAATATAATCCCGATTTTGAGGCGGATGCGCCATTGCCGGAACGGGAACAACGCATTTTGGATTTACTTGCCGTAGATGCGCAGCAGTCCGTCACTAAACTGGAGAAAGACAGCGGCATAAAAAATATTCTTACCGCCATCAAGTCCCTGCTCGATAAAGAAGCCATTTTTGTAAAGGAAGAATTGAAACGTACTTATAAGCCTAAGACAGAGGCACGGGTGCGGCTTGCGGGTACGGCAGATGAAAAGCAACTCCATATTCTGTTTGATATTCTGTCTCGTGCTCCGAAGCAACTGGCGTTGCTCATGAAGTATGTAGAGTATTCAGGTATTTTAGGAACCGGAACTCCGAAAGAAGTCTCCAAGAAAGAATTGTTGCAACGGGCTAATGTGGCTCCTTCGGTACTGAACGGGCTGGTGGATAAGAAGATTTTCGAAATCTACTATCACGAAATCGGACGGTTGAATAAACAGGAGAAAGAAGTGGTCGAGCTGAACGCCTTGAACGAGTTTCAGCAACGGGCACATGATGAAATCGTTCAGTCTTTCCAGGAGAAAAACGTGTGTCTGCTTCATGGAGTAACGTCCAGCGGGAAGACGGAAGTGTATATCCATCTGATTGAAGAAACGATTCGTCAGGGAAAACAAGTCTTATATTTGTTGCCGGAGATTGCCTTGACTACTCAAATTACAGAGCGTCTGCAACGGGTCTTCGGTGCTCGCCTGGGGATCTACCATTCTAAATTCCCCGATGCCGAACGGGTTGAAATATGGCGGAAACAACTGGGAGAGAATGGGTATGATATTATCCTGGGTGTTCGCTCTTCCGTGTTTCTTCCTTTCCGAAATCTGGGATTGGTGATTGTGGACGAAGAGCACGAAAATACGTATAAGCAACAAGATCCCGCTCCCCGCTATCATGCCCGTAGCGCTGCGATTGTACTGGCTGCCATGTATGGAGCTAAAACCCTATTGGGAACGGCTACTCCTTCTATCGAATCGTGGCAGAATGCAGGGGAGGGGAAATATGGTTTTGTACAACTGAAAGAACGATATAAAGAAATTCAATTGCCGGAGATTATTCCAGTAGATATAAAGGAATTGCATCGCAAAAAGAGGATGGTGGGACAATTCTCACCGCTCTTGATACAATACATGAAAGAGGCTTTGGAACAGGAAGAGCAAGTGATTCTCTTTCAGAACCGTCGTGGGTTTGCTCCGATGGTGGAGTGTCGTACCTGCGGTTGGGTGCCCAAGTGTAAGAATTGCGACGTGAGCCTTACCTATCATAAAGGAATCAATCAGCTAACCTGTCATTATTGCGGTTATACCTACCAACTGCCGAAATCCTGTCCTGCCTGCGAAGGTACGGAACTGGTGAACCGTGGCTTTGGTACGGAAAAGATTGAAGATGACATTAAAATCCTTTTTCCCGAAGCGGCAGTGGCTCGAATGGACTTGGATACCACACGTACCCGCTCTGCTTATGAAAAGATTATTGCGGATTTCGAACAGGGAAAGACGGATATATTGATTGGCACGCAAATGGTTTCAAAAGGATTGGATTTCGATCATGTCAGTATTGTCGGTATACTGAATGCCGATACGATGCTGAACTATCCGGATTTCCGTTCCTATGAACGCGCTTTCCAGTTGATGGCGCAGGTAGCGGGACGTGCCGGACGTAAGAACAAACGGGGTAGGGTGGTGCTGCAAACCAAGAGCATCGAGCATCCTATCATTCATCAGGTCATTGCCAATGATTATGAAGACATGGTAGGCGGGCAGTTGGCGGAACGGCAGATGTTCCATTATCCTCCTTATTACCGGTTGGTATATGTTTATCTGAAAAATCATAATGAAGCGTTGTTGGATCAGATGGCGGTAGTGATGGCGGATAAGCTGCGGGCGGTATTTGGCAATCGGGTATTGGGACCGGATAAACCTCCTGTTGCCCGTATCCAAACGTTGTTTATCAAAAAGATTGTCGTCAAGATTGAGCAGAATGCTCCGATGGGACGTGCCCGGGAGTTGCTGTTGCGCATCCAACGGGAGATGTTGGAAGATGAACGCTATAAATCTTTGATTGTCTATTATGATGTAGACCCCATGTGATTGAATATTTTTCCCCCTAATAAAAACCTTTAATCATTTAATTAACTAACCATGAAACGACTTACTATTTTTTCTCTGACTTGTCTCTTTAGCGTGGGTGCAGTTTTTGCCCAGCAAGGAGTCACTCAATGTGGTGTTCCGACAGGACAACCGAAGTTCCCTTTACTGACTTATCAGGAATTGCCCGACCCTGCTACGCCGTCTGATAAAGAATGGGCGGCAGTGACAACAACACAAGTGTCTTGGGGTACAACAGACGTCCGGTACGCAAAACACGGGCTTCCCCGGTTGAAGAACCAGCAAACGGTTGCTTTGAAAGGCTGGCGTGGTGAACGTGTGAACGCGCAAGCGGTTGTATGGACAGGTGTAGAACTGAAAGACCTGAATTTCAGCTTTGGTGATTTCAAAGACAAGAAAGGAAATGTTCTTCCCCAAGATGCATTCACCGGCGGTTTTGTCCGTTATGTGATGACGGATGAATTGAACAAAGACGGTCGAGGTGCCTGCGGACACCGGAAAGCGGTGGATTATGATTCATTATTGGTGGCTGATCCTATTGATACCAGTCTGAAAGCAATGGCTTTGCCTGCTCATACTGTTCAACCTGTCTGGGTGCAATGTTGGATTCCTCAATCGGCTGTTCCCGGAACGTATAAAGGGGAGTTGCTAATCAACGACGGCTCTCGTCTGTTGCAACGCCTGAATCTGGAAATTACGGTTTCTTCCCGCGAACTTCCGGCGCCTTCGGAGTGGGCCTACCACTTGGATTTGTGGCAAAGTCCCTATGCAGTGGCACGTTACTATCAGGTTCCTTTATGGAGTCAGGAGCATTTAGACGCCATGCGTCCTTTGATGAAAATGCTGGCCGACGCCGGACAAAAGATTATCACGGCTACTTTGATGCACAAACCCTGGAACGGTCAGACGGAAGATTATTTTGATACAATGGTTACCTGGATGAAACGGGCGGACGGCACATGGTCTTTCGACTATACCATTTTCGACCGTTGGGTAGAATTTATGATGAGTGTGGGCATTGACAAACAGATCAACTGTTATTCAATGGTTCCCTGGGAGTTGTCATTCCAGTATTACGACCAGGCAACCAACTCGCTGAAATTTGTGAAAACAGCACCGGGCGAGGAGGCTTACGAAGAAATGTGGGTAGCAATGCTTTCGTCTTTCTCCAAGCACCTGAAAGAAAAAGGATGGTTCGATATCTGCGCTATTGCAATGGATGAACGTCCGATGGAGGTGATACAGAAGACCTTGAAGGTGATTCGTAAAGCAGATCCGGATTTCAAAGTTTCGTTGGCAGGAAATTACCATGCGGAGATTGAGCCCGATTTGTATGATTACTGTATCGTAATCGGACAGAACTTCCCCGAAGAAGTACGTCTCCGCCGTGCGGCAGAGAACAAACGTACCAACTATTACACCTGCTGTACGGAAGCCCACCCCAATACATTTACTTTCTCCGATCCTGCAGAAGCTGTCTGGATAAGTTATTATTCTTCTAAGAGACACCTGGACGGTTATTTGCGTTGGGCATACAACAGCTGGCCATTGGAACCGCTGCTCGATTCCCGTTTCCGCAGTTGGGCAGGTGGAGATACTTATCTTGTATATCCGGGTGCCCGTAGCTGTATCCGTTTCGAACGCTTGATTGAAGGAATTCAGGCGCACGAGAAGATAAATATCCTCCGTCAGGAATTTGAGAAAAAGGGAAATAAAGCCGGATTAAAGAAAATAGAGAAAATGCTTGCTCCGTTCAACTTGGGTAGTATGCCGGAAACCCCGGCAGCAGTAACCGTGAACCGGGCAAATCAAATATTGAACTCATTGTAAATGATTGTTCGTTAAATGGGAATTTAGGGGCGTAGCGCCCCAACAAGGTTTCCAT
>ULYA01032947.1_pt1 | contig 11444 bp, 10 predicted proteins | sample 1961821 | NCBI WGS metagenome assembly ULYA01 (sample SAMEA4835853, study PRJEB28245) | human gut metagenome | biome: gut microbiome; material: fecal sample | place: Denmark | collected 2008 | reverse complement strand
ATTTGGTGTCAATATGTTCGTGCAGTTGCTTTTTCATTTAAAGAAGTTTTTACAATTTATTTTTCCTTTTTAAACGTTTATAAAAGCATACTTTTCCGAACGCACATAATATACACATTTTTACGTTCGTAAATGTTTTGTTTTTATTTTATAAACGTTCGTATATTTTTCTTGACTTTTACGAACGTTTTTGCTATACTTTTGTTAAAGGAGTTGATAAGATGTTTGAGAATTTAGACCTAGATACTATCGGATATATTCAGTACATGGAACAAGCCGAAAAAGCAAAACAAGAATCTGACAAAAGCAGAAAGGAGCAGGAGAATGATATACGGTTATCACAGAACGAGTACAACAGACCAACATTTAGATAGAGGTATTACAGAAATAGAAACTTTCTGTAAAAACAATAACATGATTTTAGAGAAAATCTACACAGACCAACAGACGGGCAAGAATTTTAACCGTCCATGATACCAAGTTCTTAAAGAGGATATTTTGAGGGCAGGAGATATACTTATTGTAACCGAACTTGACCGATTAGGGAGAAATAAACAAGATACATTAAAGGAACTTCAATATTTCAAAGATAAAGAAGTTCGTGTTATGATTTTAGAAATTCCGACCACCACACAAGATTTATCTTCTCTTGATAATTCAATGGCAAAAATGATAATGGAAACAATCAACAATATGCTTATTGAACTTTATGCTACAATGGCACAAGCTGAAATTGAAAAGAAAGAAAAGCGGCAGCAAGAGGGCATTGCCGCAAAGAAAGCAAGAGGAGAATGGGCTGATTATGGCAGACCGAAAGCACAAAAGCCTAATAATTGGAATGAAGTAATTGAATTATGGAAGAGTGGTGAAATAACCGCCGTAAAAGCTATGGAACTTACTGGACTAAAGAAAACCACTTTCTATAAATTATTAAAGCAGCAGGACTGACCTGCTGCTTTAGCTTTATTGTGCTATAAATGTATATCCTTTATTTTTTGCCCATTTTTCAGCATAAGACCCCTTTTCTCCTTTAATACTTGTTAATTTAGGACAATACACAAATGCATTTGATACTATCTTAGTTACACTGCTTGGTATTGTCACCTCTGACAAACGTTCGCAAGAATAGCATATTGTCTTATCTATACTTTGTATTCCACTTGAAATTGTTACGCTATACAAACTGGCACAATTATAGAAAACTTTTTCCCCTATACTTGTAACGCTATTTGGTATCGTAATACTTCCTAAACTGCTACATTCATCAAACGCATAATCTCCTATACTCATCACACTATTTGGTATTGTTATACTTGCTAAAGAGGTACAGGTAGAAAATGCCCCCTCCCCTATACTCGTTACAGTATTTGGTATAGTTATCTGTTGAACCATTCTATCATTTGAAAATGCAGCCCTTCCTATTCCAACAACTGTTTTTCCACATATTTTATTAGGAATCACTATTTTAGTTGTAGTGTTATAGTAACGAGAAAGCTTTATTATACATCCATCTGTTGTATCTTCTGTAAGCCACATATTTCCATTGTCCCCATAATCTTCTTGACTAGTGGTTGTTTCTTCCTTTTTCGCCGTAGTTGTTTCTTCAACTTTTGTCGGCTCATCTTTTTTAGTTGTAGTTTTCTCTTGCGTAGTACTTTCTTCTTTTTTAGGAGAATATATATAATCAAAGAATGTAGTACCTTTATATGTATACATGACTTTTACATATCCATTATTTACATATGTCTTTAAATCTCTGCCATACGTTATAGTATTTTTACTATATGAATTTACTGTTTCTCCCACAATATCATCTACGAATTTACTCGAATAAACATATACATAATTTCCTTGACTATTCCTTTTTAAAACTAAACTTGTTTCATAATGTCCTGGAGTTATACGATACTCACCACTTCCAGAATTTACAGAAACGCTATCTATTGTCATCATTTTATTTCCGTTGTTTAATATAGTTATATTGAGCAATCCATCTTTTTCCTCATACGAAAATTCAATAGGAGCTTTTACAATAACTGAACATTGAGCAATATAATTTCCTTCCTGCGTTTTTGCACGAATAACTGTCTCTCCCGCATTTTTTGCAATAATTTCGCCCGAATCACTTACCTCTGCAACCCATGAAGATTCTGTAGACCAAACAATTTTCTTATTTGTGGCATTTTGTGGCAAAACTGTTGCATTTATTATATTTCTTTCATTTTCTTTTAATTCTATGGCAGTTTTGTCTAATTTTACCCCTACAACATTTACATTCGCAGGTTTTGTAGGTTCATTTATGTTTGGTGCAGGTTTTGTAGGTTCATTTACATTTTGATTATTTTTTTCTTTTTTTACAGTAATCTTACACTTATATTTCTTTTTTCCAACCTTTGCAGTAATAGTTGCTTTACCTGCCTTTTTACCTTTTACTTTTCCCTTTTTACTGACTGTTGCAATTTTTTTGTTGGAAGAACTCCATTTTACTTTTGCCTTGTTATTTTTCAATTTCAGAGTAACTGTTTTTCCTACATAAATAGTTGCCTTTGTCTTATTTAGTTTTACTTTCTTTGCCGCACTTACATTTATTGTTGGTATCATTGATATTGATAAAACCAATGTAAGCATAATTGCTAGAATTTTTTTTACTTGTTTCATAATTTTTTCCTTTCACTATTTTATTTAGTACTTTTAATTAGTTCATTTATTTGCAATCCTTTTTCGCAAAGGACTCGAACAGCCTCAATAAATGATGGAAGTTTTTGCATTTTTTGAAAATCACTTATTTTTTTTATTAATTCTGAATCTTTTTCTCCAAATGTAACTTGTTTAGTCATAATGCCACCTCCTATGTTTTATATATATTATTTTAGAGTTTATAACTCTATTTGTCAATATTTCTCAAACAGTTCTTTATAATTACATCAAGAGGTGTTACACATGAAATATAACGAACGAATTAGGGAAATAAGAGAGGATAATTCTCTTACACAACAAAAGATTGCCGACCTACTTCATATCGGACAAAGAACATATGCAGACTATGAAAGCGGTAAGACTAGAATACCTATTGATAATCTTTTAATTCTTGCAAAATTCTATAATGTTTCTCTTGATTACATTACTGGTGCAAGCAATATCAAAACAGAATATCCTAAAAAATAAGCAGTAGCATAGGAAATTAAAATGCTGCCGCTTATTTTTCTATTATTATATTATTTCTGTTTGTTTTTCACTATATAACTATCCAATTTACTTATGGAATTTCGTGTTTCTGTTTGCAACTTACCAACATAACATTTAATAACGCTAATGATACATGAGCTTTCTGTCTGTTGCTCATATACCCTTTTCAATAAGTCCAATACACACAACAAAGATTTTATATTATCCTCTGTTGCTAGTAAATCCTCCATGATTAAATACAATTCTCTCATATCAATTCTCCTTTTCAATTTAATACGCTATTGATTGTACTTAATCAAACCATTTCCAAATTTTTCAACAGTTCATCAACTCCCTGCTCTGAAATGGCAATATAATACTTATGTGTTACCGCACTGTTGCTATGCCCCATTTGATTGCAAAGCAAATGTTCGGGAGTATTCAAAGTAGCAAGAGTAGTACCATAAGTATGCCTTAAATAATGATACTTGAAATTTATATGATATTCTCCCTGCAAAGTTCTTGAATGATATTTCATTGAATTTACTGTTTGTATTTTTCCATTCGGCAGAGAGTTTACTAACCCGAGAGAAGAAATCACATTCCCTTTAATATCTTGTATAAAGGTTTGGTTCTGTTGTCTTTGTGCCTTTAATTCTTTTTTATATTGTTCCTGCTGTTGCATTAGATTTTCAAAATATTCTTTTAACTTACTGCACATATATATTTTTCTTTTGGCATTTTTAGTTTTGAGTGGTACTAATTTTATCAATCCCTCTTGATATTGCATTTGTCTGTCAATGGTAATAATACCATTTTTCAAATCTATTTTATCCCATTTCAAACCGTAGCACTCATTAATTCTCAATCCACAATACTTACCTAACATATAGGCGGTTTCCGCATTTGTACCTTGAAAATAATTATCTAACTGCTGCATTTCCTGCTTATTAAAATAGACTATATCGGTTTCTTCATCAATCTTTTGCTTTGGCATATTTATTTTTGTATTTTTGTTAATACACAGTTTGTTGTAAGTATCTATATCTAAATAATTTCTTGAATATGCCTGCCCGAATATTAAGTAAAACATCTTTAAAAATGATTCTGTATAAGAGTAAGCCTTGCCCTCTGTATAATAAAGTTCTGCGAGATAATCTTGTATTTCTGCTACGGTTATATCATCTATATATCTGCTGCCGAATCTCACTTTTAAATGGTTATTCCATAAACTGTCTTGTTTTTTAATCGTTGTATAGGCTTTTCCATTTCTTCCATACTTACAGTATTCCTCAAAAACTTCTTTAAAAGTTTTTCTCACAATTTTCTTTATTGGCTTTTGCTCTGTTCTCTCTTTTATGATTGCTCTTTCTCTTGCTCTAAAAGCCTGCTTTTCTGTTTTAAAGGGATTTCCATTTTCATCTTTTGTTTTCTTTCCCTCTCTCCTTTTTCCATTTACATTGATTGCATACCGAAATCCCCAACAACCATTTTTCAACTGATAAACTCCTGCTAAATTTTCTTTTGACATAATAAAAACCTCCTAAAAGTTGTACTTTTTTGTGTACTTCCTTTAGAAAGTCTTTTAAAGTTGTTATGAATTGTACTTTTTTGTGTACTTTTGTTTTTTCCAAATTCCCTTTATTTATCATATCTTGCAAAGAGAGCAAAAGCTGCAAACCTTGATGCAATCCATGACACAGTACATGAAATGGCAAGAGACGAAGCAAGACACGGCAAAGCATTCGAAGGATTATTGAAAAGATACTTTGGTTAAGCTACAAGCCGAGTAAGTGTAAAATAAAAGTAGTTGAATGAGGATGTTTACATACTCAGGCAACTACTTTTTATTTTATACTTATTGGGCGACAGCCCTCCATGAAATAGCCCGCAGGGCTATGAATGGCTCGGCTTATAAGTAATGTTGTGACAATCTCCAGCGAGAAGTAGCAAAGCGGATTCGAGCTGGAGGTTGCTCGTAATTATAGCTACAAGCCTAGCAAATATGAAATAAAAGTAGTTGAATAAGGATGCTTGCATACTCAGACGGCTACTTTTTATTTTATACTTATTGGGCGACAGCCCTCCATGAAATAGCCCGTAGGGCTATGAATGGCTCGGCTTCTACTGCTTGCAGGAATTATCGTCTTTTTTTATTTTTTAATGTTGTGACAATCTCCAGCGAAAAGTAGCAAAGCGGATTCGAGCTGGAGGTTGCTCCTAATTAATTTTTTATCTAAATACAATGCAAAAAGTCCCCAACTCACAACGCCTATGTTTGTGAATTGAGGACTTGTACTTTTTTGCTATTCTTTTTCCAAGGCTTCCATTATAGAATCAACATCATACTCAGGTGCGAATTTACTTGCAACATTGCAAATTTTCTCAATAGTTGATACATCTTCTTCCAAATCATCAGCAATCTCTTCAATGGATTTATTTTTTACTAACTTCTTGCACACAAGCTTTATTAGTTTTATTTTTTCTCCATTCGCTCTTCCAACTTCTAGTCCGTGTTGTTCCCCTTCCTCATAGAAATCTTCTTTCCAATGAGCCATTGTTTCTTCTTCGTTGTATTCTCTCCAAAGCATGTCTTCTACCTCCGATCTATGATCCTGTAGAAATTCCTTCAATACGTTATTGTCCAAACAATAATCAATGGCTTTTTTTATTGCATCTTTCAATTCTAACGGCTCTGCCAGGAATTCCTTTATCTTACTTACCATAATAGCATATTCTCTTAGAATTGAACACTTGGACATTAATTCTTCGTTGTGTCCTGCATTTATGTTTAGCACTGTTGCAGTCCACTCGAATTCTCCGTCCTTGCACGGAACCATGAATGCGTCTGACAGTTTCAGCACTTCCCTGTCAGGTCTTTTTTCATTGCCGTTGTAAAAAACATAATATTGAGGTGTAGGTATTTTAATTAATTTTCGACGAAAAACATCCAAATTGTTTCTCACTATGTAGTCATTATAAAGTTCTGCCGAATACCTGTAGCCTCTTAGCGGCATATTATAGCTCCATGTACTTTGATGCTCATAAATAACCATGTTCCAGTCTATAATGCATGACACGTCATTTTTCATGTTCATATAAAACACATCGTCCAATGTATTTATTTCCAAATCATCCGGATTTGTATAATTGCTGTCATTTAATGCATTATATAATTCCAATAAGTTACCTTTGTACTTTTCATATCCAAATAGTTTTCTGAATACTCTGTCTTTGTGTTTTTTGTTTCCTTCCATAAACTCTCCTTTAATTTATTCCGGAACCGTATTATCTCAAGACATATATAAAGCCAGCAAATTAAAAAGCTAAATATCTTATATCACTTTTTAATTGTATTTATAATTATACATATATTATGGAAGTTTGCAACAATAAATTTATATAATTTGTTATTTAACATAATATTATCTTTAATCATAAAAGGCACTTCTTTTCAAATACAACCGTATCCGAAATGAAATGCCTTTTAATTATGTTCTACTGTACTGCACAAACCACTTGTTTAGAAACTTCCCTATATACAATACTCTATTGTATATATTTCCAACATTGTTACAACAATTTAGCCAAGCGTTCATTTACTCTACCTATAAAACGATTACTTCTGTCTTTTAATACTTCCCTGCACTCCTGTTCATTATCTACACATATTTTACCATCTAAACCAAGTATTGATTTTGTTGCATCATCATCTATTCTCTTTACATAATCACTTAATTTGTCATTTAAAATATCTCTATTTTCTTCATCTGTTATGTAAATGAAATTAAATGGAGAATTTAGAAAATAACTATCATCCTTTCTCAAATCAACTCCTGATTTCTTGCTTTCTTCAGAATCTGATTTTAGTGATGCTAAAGGTATAACATGATGTTTGTGTAAACTTTCATCTATAAACGGATTTAATTCTTTTTCCTTATCTATAAGACCTTTGTATGTCATTGATAAATAATACTGACATACAACATCCCTAAAAAATGATTTAGGTGTTATTCCTGCACTATTCATCTCTAATAACAAAAATTTCTTTTCTGAATAATAATCCACTTTAAACATTTTTTCCTTTAACTCTGCTAACCACTCTGCATTTTTGGTTTCAATTGTATTAATAAGCTTTTTAATACTGGTAATAGTTCTTTCTGTTTGATCCGAATTATAATAACCTGAAAATATACTTATCCAATACCATGCTTCTAAATAGTCATACGTTCTACTATCTTCTCTGTAACTTTTGTTCGATAAAATATATGAAACAACTACTAACATTAACTTATAATTTATATCTTTAATACTTCTAACACCACATCTCATCTTGAAAAATAAAAGTGCTAAATCCAAAGCATCACATACATCTTCGCATTTATTTTTTAAGTCACAAGGTTTTATTGCTAATATTTTGTTCTTTTTAATCAATTCACTTTTAATATCATCCGGATTAAATAATCCGGCATATGAATAAAGAGACATAACATTTAAATATGCGTCAATATATGTATTAACAGGTTCTCCATTTTTATTTTCGATACATCCCATATCTATCGTGGCTATATATTTTTCTGATGTTAACTTTGCTCTAACATTTTCATTGTTTTTTAATTGTTCATTATAAATAGCCTCCGGATACTTTCTTTTCTTTTTCATATATTTTTCTATTTTATCATAATAATTTTCATCACTTTCACTTGCAAATCTTGCCATTACTAATTCAAATGTTCCTAGAGAGACTCCTCCTTCATTTAAGTTTTCATATATATTAATTGCTCTGGCTCGTTTGCTATTATCGACAATTATCTGATGTAGTTGTATATTATTTAAACAGGATACAAGATATGATCTTATATTATTTTCCCATTCACTTGCCTGTGCATCTAATTTTTCCTTAAAACTTTCATTTGGCATAACTTCCGATACTTTATCAGATATTATATTCTTCTCAAATATGCTCTTTTTTTCATTTTCAATTGAATCGTACTCTTCAATTATATCCAAACATATATTTTCTGATATTCGTTTTAAAACAGTTGATAATCCCATAGTATTCTTCCCTGTTAACCAAAATAAAGGTATTAAATACTCTTTTCCTGATGTACAATAATTAATTAAATCTGATTTTGTTGATTCCTTTTCCTTAAATGGGTTATAGCATTCATCACTATTAGCATTAAATGATATTATTTTTATTGCCTCATATATATCATCTGACAGAAATTTAGGTTCTTCTTTTTCTGCATCTTCTAAAGGAAATTGCAACTTTCTAACCTGAAAAAAATCTTCAACCTCACCTTCCATTCTTTCATATTTAGGTATTCGTAGAAAAAATCTTCTTTGTAATCCTGTTCTATTTATAAGGTTGCTTGACTTCTTTGCCATATCAAAAATAACATTAGAAAATGCATTTGTTAAAACTGTGACTCTCTGCTGTCCATCCAGTAATGCTAAAATTTTTCCGTCCATTTCAAGTTCTTTATACGTTTTTCTTTCTCTACAACCTAGCATTTTATATGCATAATCTTTCGCATCACTATCCAAAAGCAAAATACTTCCTATTGGCATTTTTGCCAATACAGATGCTATCAATCTCCCCTGTTTTTCTTCCTCCTTCCAAATAAATTTCCTTTGAAAATCAGGCAATAAAATTTCCTTTTTAACTATTTTGTCAATTAGGTTACTTAAAGCTTCTACTTTTTCATCCATACTTTTACCTCTCTAAATACTTTTTCTTTAAGTTATTTAAACAAAGCTATTTTCGCCTTGCAAAACTCATCTACATTTCCTCACTTAGTTCTTCCACTGCCTCCAGTAGCTTTTCTATATCATTCCTTGTTGTGTACCTTCCAACACTGGCTCTTACCACGCCTCCCTTTTCTATATCCATCAAATGTTTATGTATAAGTGGTGCGCAATGATATCCTGTTCTAACTGCAATGTGGTAATCCTGGTCTAATATTGTTCCCACATCCTCTGCCTTGTAGCCTTCAATGTTAAAGGCTACAATTCCTATATGTGAATCTTCCAATGGAAAATATGTAGTTACGTTTTCTATTTTTTTAAGTCCTTTTGCAAGATATTCCGTTAATTCTTTTTCTTTTGCTTCAAAGTCACTTATTTGTCCAAATGTTTCATCTAATGCTGCCTCCATTCCTGCCACGGCAACTATGTTAGGACTTGCCGGTTCCAGCATTGCAGGTATTGTTTTTGGCATATTTAGGTTAAGTGAATCACTTCCCGTTCCTCCGGAAATAAATGGATTAATCTTTGTTCCTTTTCTTACGAAAAATCCACTGGTGCCAAATGGTCCATATAGATTCTTATGTCCTGCAAAAGCTATAAAATCTGCCATTAGGTTGTTCATGTTAATGTCTAATAATCCCAATGACTGAGAGGCATCAATAATAACCTGACTGTTATATTTTTTTGCCACTTCAGTTATCTCTTTAACCGGCAAAATATACCCTGTTACGTTGCTTATATGAGTTGCAAAAACTTTCGTAGGAGGATTCAATGAAAACATATATTCCATTTTTTCAAAATCTATTTCTAATGTTTCGCTCTTTAATGGGAGTTCTATTAAATCAAAACCATATTTTTCACTAATCAAATGTAATGGTCGCATTACTGCATTATGTTCAAAAGGAGAAACATAGCAAATATCTGCACCACTCCAATCCAAACCACCAATTATTACATTCATTGCAATTGTGGCTGATGGCGTAAGCACAATGTCTGCAACATCTTTTCCTTTTACAAGTTTCAAAGCTTTCTCTCTCGTCCGGTCTATTATTTCCGTTGCTTTTCTTGCCAGACTATAAGAGCCTCTTCCCGTATTAACTGCAAGATTTCTGTTTACATAATCCATCTCCGTATAAACAGACTCCGGCTTTGGAAAAGTTGTTGCTGCATTATCTAAATATATAGTTTTACTATTATTCTCCTTATCCATAACTTATCCCTCAAATAAATCCACTTATAATCAGTAACTTCCATTTGCATATGACAAGTCTCTTCTATTAATATCTTTCGCAAATCTTACTGTTCCATTACTTTTCAATCAATTCAATTATTTACTCAACAGTTCTTCCAGTGCCTTTACCAACACCGAAACTTTCTGATTAAGTTCCAATGTATCACCAAATTCTTCCAGTGCATCCTCTATTGCATTCTGAAGGAAATAACTTGTGCTGTCGTCACTGTCAGGTTCAAAGAATCTTTCGATTGTACTTTCCCCTGTTTTAATTGAAATCTTATTTTCTCCCTCTGTTGACTGTTCACTTTCCTTAATAGACTGAATAGTGTTTTTAACATAAGTTAACTCTTCGACAAATCTTTCATAAGAATCGTTTTTCCAATCATTGATATAAATTCCTGTAATAATTTTGCACAATCTTGAAACAATTTCATCCTCATCGTTAGTAGTCAGCTTTTCAATGTACGTCATAAAGCCTGTAATATTCTCAGCGTAAATATGTGACTTTGACTTTTCACTTTGTTTTGAATACCAGTTCTTTAAACATGCACTTAAACTTTCATCAGCCCTTGCTCCAAAAATGCTCTTAACCTGAACTGCTGTTTTCTTCTTTGCATTTACAAGATTGTTGTCCATATATTTTTTAATTTCTTCTATCTGTAAAGTAACATTTTCAAAAACTGCATCACCGCTATTGTCATGGCATATTGCCTTTGGTATTTTTTCAAAAAGAACTTCTCTTGGGTTAAGTTCTATGCCCTTAAATACTTTTCTAAAAGAGTACATTCTTTCGAAAGCATCTTCTTCCAAATAGCCCTGCTCATTTTCTTCAAAAAGCTGTTTTGTAAATGTTAAAGTATACTGGTCCAATGATCTGTACCATCTCTGCATACTTTCCACAATGTTGTTTAAGCGCTGCATTTTTGACTTCTGTTTTTTTCTTAACTCTTCGCTAAGGAAAAGTTCTTCTAAAACCTTTAGATATTTTTCTTTCTCAATACTTTCCTTTTCAATAAAAAGATAATAATCCTGTGGTTTTTCGTTAATATTGTTTAAAATACTGCTTGAAATCTCCACTTCCTTATTCTGAAGATAAATAATCGGCGTATCCTGCAGATTAATTATTTCCTTTGCAATAAAAATAGGAATTACTCCTTTTCTTGTGCCAAAATCCTTACCCAATAATTTGTTATAAAGGACCTGAAAAGAAACCTTCTTGCCTGCACATTGACCTATAAAAGCATCGATTTCTTCAATAATTCTTCTACAGCCTTCCTCCTCAGAACTGTCCCCT
>ULYA01034533.1_pt1 | contig 11527 bp, 4 predicted proteins | sample 1961821 | NCBI WGS metagenome assembly ULYA01 (sample SAMEA4835853, study PRJEB28245) | human gut metagenome | biome: gut microbiome; material: fecal sample | place: Denmark | collected 2008 | reverse complement strand
AGCCCGGCCTGGTCGCCCATGTGCAGGGGCGCCGCGTGCTGGCGCTCGACGGTTTTGAGGCGGCGCTCACCGACAAGGCCGCCAAGCAGCGCATGTGGGCCTACATTAAGCAGCTGACCCCGGCGGCTGCACCGCTGTAGCGAGGCTGGCGGCAGCCCCTACATCACGGCGCGCAGCTCAAACCGGTCGCCGTTAATGCGGAACTGGCAGTTGCCGTTCATGCGCTCGACGGCAAGCTTAATGCTCTTGGTGCCAAAGCCGTGCCCAGTGTGCTGAGCCACGGGCATGCCGTCGACCATGTGCGGCGCACGGCCAAACGTGTTGGAAACCAGCAATAGAAGCTGACCGTCTTCGTAGCGAAGGTCCAGGTCGACAAACCGCTTGCCTTCGGGGGCGGCGCTCGCCGCGGCGATGGCATTGTCCAGGGCGTTCGATACCACACTGAACAGATCGACATCGCCCACGTGGACGGTTTCGGGCACGGCGGCGCGCAGGTCGGCGGTGATGCCGTGCGCGTTGATGTCCGCGGAAAGTGACGAGAGCGCAATGTTGACCGTTTCGTTGGCGCAGTAGCGGCGCACGGCGGTGCGGTCGTTGGTCTCGCAGAGCGCGTCGATGCGCTCGAGCGCCTCATCGGTGTGACCCTCTTCGATCAGGGCCGCTAGACCGCGCAGGTAGTGGCGCATGTCGTGACGGAGAACCGAGAGCTCGCGTCCGGACTGGCGCCAGGCTTCGAGCTCTTTGATGGCCGCGCTGTCGCGGGTCGCGAGCATCCAGCGCTCGCGCTCGGCGATTTCCTTTGCCTCGTATTCGCGAAGGTAGACGGCAAGAAACATAAGGTAGAAGGCGCAGAGGGCGAACGCCAAAAACTCAACAGTTACCACCGAGCCCGAGTGGAAGAGCGTGGTATAGACGTTGGTGGCGTAGTCGAAGATGTAGTAGACGAGCGGCAGGATGAGCAGAATCTCCAGCTCGGTGGGGCTTTTGATCGCCAGGCGGGGGCCAATCTCGCTTGCCCAATGCAACAAGACGGCAAAGACGCCGAGCGTGGTAATGATGCGCGCCACGTAGTACGCGACCTGCGAATCGGTGGCGGCGAATGCGGCGATGCCCACCCAGTTGCTAAACTGGCAGCTCAGGTAGGCGCTGGTAACGCCCAGGATGGCGAGCAGTGGACTCAGACGATAGCGTACGCACAGGTAGACGACAAGCGGCAGATGCACGACGAGCGGATAGGCCTGTCGGGCGAAAAGCTCGCCGCCGACGAGGTTAGCAATCGCAAAAGCGGTGCCGGTTACGGCGCCGACCCCCACCAGTTCGAGCGAATGGCGGCGGCTGATCTCGACACCGCACAGCGCCGCCGAGGCAAAGACGCCAAAGAGCAACGTCGTCGCATGGTGGATTGCCCAAAGTACCAGTTCTGCCGAGGAAAGCATCAGCGTCTCCCGCCCTCGAACCGCACCGCAAAGTAGGCGTCTTGGAATCCTTGCTTGCAGCTGCGCGCGAGCGGTATGCACGCGCCCGAGCGCATGACGATTTCCGTGCGGTTAAAGTGGTCGATGTTACGCAGATTGACCTGGTAGCTGCGGTGGCACTTAAAGAAGGCCGCGTTTTGGGCCAGCCGGTCCTCGATGCTGCGGAACGGCTCGAGCGCCTCGATATCGCGGCCGTCGCGCAGGTGGAAGATCACGTGCTTGTTGCGAGCCTCGGCATATTCGATATCGGATAGGCGCAGGGCATGGTAGCCAAAGGACGTCTTGATGACGAGCTCGTCGATCGTTGCCGGACGCAGGCTCGACAGCTCGTCGAGCAGTTGCGCCACGCGCTCGTAGGTCACGGGTTTGAGCAGGTAGTCGAAGGCGCGGACCTCGTAGGACTCAAGCGCGAACTCGGGCGATGAGGTCAGAAATACCAAACGCACGGCGGTATCGGATTGGCGCAGCTCGCGGGCGGTGTCCATGCCGTTGACGAGCGGCATGATCATGTCGAGCATGATAATGTCGGCGCGCGATGCAGCATGGCGTGCCAGCAGGTCCTCGCCGCGCGTGACGAGTGCAACATCGACCGCCGTACCCGTTTCGGCCGACCAGCGGTTGATCATGCGGTGCAGGTTATCTAGAAAGGCGACGTCGTCGTCGCAGGCGATGATTTTGAGCATATTGGGCCCCCTTAGTACCTCGATTGTGCCACATCGCGCACGCGCCACCCGCGGGGGTGCGTTCCATTTGCGCCTCACGGTACGCAACTCGCGCCGAGCAGCAGGGTGTCAAAACATGCGGTTGCACAATACCAGGTGGATATATATGTCAATTTGAGCTGGCGGCTGGCGAGGGACCATGCCGGCCGCGCCAAGCGATATCGGACATCGCGAAAGCATAGGGGTAAGGGAGCTGAACGATGAAGGAGAAGAAGATGGGGATGCGCGCCGTGTTGACGCGTCTGCTGGGTATCGCAACCGTGGCATGCGCGCTCGTGGCGACGCCGGCGGTGGCAAGCGCCGAGACGCAGGTCATGCCCGACGGGGTGAAGGCGGAGGTGCTGCCGCTTACGCAGGCCAACAACGAACCCGTCCAAATCACCGAGCCGGGCAGTTACGTACTTAAGACGGCTGAGGGTGAGGTCACGCCATCTTCGGGTTACACCATCGACGCGCCGGATGCGTCCCGGATTAATCCTGTGAGGATCTACATCGATGGCACGGTCTACGTGAACGTTAAGACTAACTGGCGGGTTGAGCAAACTCGATGGCTGTTCAACATCAAACAGGGTAGCAATATCGAGTTCATCGGTGTCAACAATCCGTGCGTCAGCTTCCATAGAAACCAAAAGCAATTTGAGTCCGTAAGCGGCTTTTTGACCGACCGCTATTACAGCGGTGGCTACAAAAAGGCATCGGGCGACATCTCGGTTGGCCTGGGGGTTGGCGACGGCTCGCAGAACTTCATTCTCTCGTATGGCAGTAAGTACGAGCAAAAGGTACCTGCGATTTCCCTGGGCAATACCAAGGGAAAGCTGTCTGCAAATTTCAGTAAGCTGATGATTAGAGACTATGCTGGCAAGTCGCACAACTCTTTGGGCGAGGTTTCCCCATACAGTATTCTTGAATATGCTGTGCCGGTCCGCCTGTTCCGCAGCAGCTTCTCCGATGACGGCAAGGGGAATATTAATAAGCTCAACGCTACGTTTACTGACTGTGCGTTCTGGAATACGTCTGGCGACTACAACGGTGCAGTTTCAATTGTGGGCAATCCCCGTGGTGGCGTGAATTCGGACGTCGCTTCGAGGCTGACTGCGACGTTCGAGAACTGCCGGTTTGGTTCCGATGCCGACAGCGGCATTTGGCAGACCAATAATAAATATCCGACGGTCGAAGAGACCACTGAGTTCGCACAGGTCCAGGAGACTGGAAAGTGCGCCGTTGCAGGCGTGATGGGCGTCACCAACGCTACGGTCAACCTCAACAGCTGCACGATGAGCAACTTCCACAGCACGCGTTCGAGCTCGGCCGACAACACTTTGACAGTCGATGCCCTTAATGTTGCACGAAGCGCTCGCTGCAACATAAACGGTGGCACGATTGAACGCTATGGCGCACGCGGCAATACGTGCGTGGTATACGCCGCCGGAACCCTTACCCTCAACGGATCGCCGGAAATCGCGAGCTACTGGAAGAACAGCCACGCCGACGATACTAATTATGGCGACAAGTACACTGAAGCTGATAAAGCTACGGGAACCGCCAAGAGCCTGTATGTCCCGAAGAAAAAGAGTGTCGATGCCAACGTCCCGGCGCTGAATATCGCGTCTGACTTCTCCGTACGCGGAGGCTTTGGAGACAATGTTTGGATCTCGATTGAGGAGACTGCGGACAGTAATGGCGTAAAGTCGCGTGTCCTTGGCACCTGCGAATCCAACAAGATCGAAGGCGTTGTGCCAGACGGCTCGTCCGAGAACGACGACAACTCCGACAAGTACGAGGTCGTGAACCTTAACGGTGACCTTACCTTCCGCGAGACCATCCACCAGCACAAGTGGAAGGTTGAAGCTGACGGCATGGGCGTTAAGGCGTCGTGCGTGGGTCCGTTCCGCAACAGCGAGTGCGAATATGGTATGGGCGAGGACGGCGAGCCCAAAAAGTACCTGAGGGCCACGTACAAGCTTTCCATGTCCAAGGCAACGAGCTCTCAGAGCACTGGGCTTGTCTATGACGGTTGCCCGGTAAAGATTGCTTTGAATAAGGACGGCGCGTGGAATCTAGAGCAGATGGGCGTGACGGCCAGCGATGAGTTCACGTGGTATCAGTGCAAGTCCCAGGCGGACGCCGAGGCAAATAAAAAAGGCACCAAGCTCAAGGATGCTCCGGCGGACGCTGGCTACTACTATGTCGTTACGAGCTTTAAGACCGCCTCTGGCCAGACGCTTGAGGGCAAGAAGGCCTTTGAGATTTCTCCGCGTCGCCTGATTAAGAATCAATCCTACAAGTTCACCCTTAAAGACGGCGGCAAGGGCGCGGGCAGGTATGCCTATGACGGCAAGGAACATCAGCCTGTCGTTGAAAGTGCAAAGTTCAAGAACGGCGCCGGCGAGTGGGTCGATCTCGTTGAGGGCAAGGATTACGAGCTCAGCGCTCGAAGTGAATCCGGACTGAAGCAGACCGAGCCAGGGCAATACGAGTGCATTGTCATCGGTAAGGGCAACTTCACGACCGATGGCGGCACCACAAGTGTTCTGACGCTCAAATGGGAGATCGTTGACGTTTCGCGCTTTGACCTCGAGGTCGCTGGCTTCGATGGCACCTATGATGGCAAAGAGCACGGCATTACGGTCAACGTTAAGAATGACCCCCAGCCGGCGGATATGAAGATCGAGTACTGCGAAGAGGGCGGCGATTGGACGACGAAGAAGCCGACCTATCGCAATGCGGCCGAGTACACGACATCCTATCGTGTGACGGCTTCTGACTACCTGACCGTCACGGGCAGCGCGACCGTGAAGATTTCCAAGGCCGATCAGGACGCGCCGGCTGACCTCGTGGGCAATAATTGGACTACGTGCAACAGCAAGGACGGCTCCATCTCGGGCGTGACCAAGGCGATGGAATATCGTCGCGGGTCGAGCGGGAGCTATCAGAAGATAACGTCTGACGGTAAACTGACCGGGCTTACGAAGTCGGGAACGTATTACGTCCGCTATGCCGAGGATAACAACCACAATGCGTCGCCCGATGTCGAGGTCAAGATCGAGCAGGGCCCTCATGCTGTTGCCGACAATGCTGCTTGGAAGCCGAATGGCGAAGGTAGCCACGTTAAGGTCTGCAAGTATTGCAAGAAGACTCAGGAGCGTCAGCCCTGCAGGTGGAAATATGAGATCGTTACGCCCGCCACGCCTGAGGCCGATGGCGTTCGTCAAAAGGTCTGCAGGGTTTGCAACGGCAGGTGGGATGAAGAACGTTATACCTACGTGGACACTTACGCCCCCACCATTTATGACCTCTGGGTAGATAAGGCCTACTGCGAGAGCGTTTCGTTTGACGTGTTCGATGACCGCGACGAGACGGTGACGGTTGCCGATAACGGCAAGGAGCTCAAGGCTGGCAAGGATGGCAAGTACACGGTCAAGGCCGCTGAAGGCGATGCCGGTACTGAGCATGTAATCGTGGCTACGGACACTGCCGGCAATAAAGAGACCATCACAATTAAGATGTACGCCGAGCATGCGTATAAATGGACGATCGACAAGCAGCCGACGGTTACCGAGACCGGCTCCAAACATGGTACGTGCTCCGTGTGCGGCCATGAGTCGGGCGCGGTAGAGATTCCGGCCCTGGCTGTTAAGGGCTATTCGGGCAAATATGACGGCAAGGACCACTCTGTCGACGCCTCGGCGCTGCCCGAAGGTTCCGTCGTTGAATACAAGGCTGCTGACGGCGGCTGGACGAGCGTTGCGCCCAGCATCAAGGATGCCGGCAGTGTGACGGTCGACTATCGCGTCACGATCGACGGCACGGCGGTCGACGGCAAGGTGACGCTTGAGGTCAAACCGCGTGCGATAACGGTCGCGGCGCAGGACGCCTCCAAGACCTATGGTGAGGAAGATCCCAAGTTTGCGTATGACGTCACTTCTGGCGAGCTCGTTGAGGGCGAGAGCCTTCAGGGTATTGAGATTGAACGCGATGATGACGATAGCGTGCGCGACGGTGGCTATGCTCTGCGCCTGACGCAGCCTGAGGGCGCCAACTCCAACTACAAGATTACGTTCAAGGACGGCACCTTTACGATCGGCAAGCGCGAGCTCTCCGTAACGTGGGACACCACTACTGAGTTCACCTACGACGGCGAGAAGCACTGCCCCCAAGCGAAACTCCACAATGTCATCGAGGGTGACGATGTCTCCGCGTACGTCGACGGCGCCAAGGTCAAGGCCGGCACCTACACGGCGAAAATCACCGAGCTCACGGGCGACGACGCGGGTAACTACAAGCTTCCCGCCGAAAGCCTGACGTGCGAGTTCTCCATCAAGAAGGCGCCCCAGGGCGCGCCGAAGGTCCAGGCCACAGCCGAGACTGTGAGTGGCAAGTCCGACGGTAAGATCACGGGTGTCGACGCGAAGATGGAGTGGCGCGCCAAGGGATCTGGCGAGTATCGGGGCGTGCCCGATGGCGTGACTGAGATTGCGGATTGTGCTGTCGGCACGTACGAGGTGCGTTACCGCGCCGATAGCGACCATGATGCCTCCTCCGCCACCGAGGTTACCGTTAATGCCGGCGGCAAGCTCGTCGTGACGCTGCCTACCAAGCAGGTCGGCTATACGATCACGGCGAGCCCGGACGAGCTTGACTGGCACGGTTCAACCACCCTCACGGTCGCCATCGAGAGCGGCTACTTTGCTGACAACGACTCTTACGCCGTCAAGGTCAACAATGCCGTTGTGACGCCCGACGCGCGTGGTGAGTTCACCGTTCAGAACGCCGAGAGCGACCTCGTCGTCACGGTCGAGGGCGTGCGCAAGCACGAGGCCGTGAACGATGAGTGGCTTTCCGACGACAGCACGCATTGGCATCAGTGCGCCTGTGGTGACAAGATCGACGAGGCCAAGCACGACTTTGAGTGGGTCGTCGTCAAGGCCCCCACGGCAACCGAGAAGGGATCCAAGCAACAGAAGTGCAAGGTCTGCGGTCACAAGCTGGCCGAGGTCGAGATTCCGGCTGCCGCCATCGTTGGCTACTCCGACGAGTACGACGGCGACTATCACACGGTTGATGCGACGAGTCTGCCCAAGGGCGCAACGGCAAAGTACAGCACTGACGGCAAGAACTGGTCCCCCGAGGCCCCCAAGATTAAGGACGTCGGCACGCTGACCGTTGCTTACCAGGTGACGATTGACGGTGCGACCGCCGAGAGTGAGGTCACGCTCGAGGTCAAGCCGCGCGCGATCACAGTCACCGCCCAGGATGCCTCCAAGACGTATGGCGAGGCCGACCCCGTGTTTACATGGGCGATCACATCCGGCGAGCTTGTCGAGGACGAGAGCCTTCAGGGTCTCGAGATCGAGCGCGAAGATAACGACAACGTGCGCGACGGCGGCTATGCTCTGCAACTGACGCAGCCTGAGGGCGCGAACCCCAACTACAACATTACGTTCGTTGATGGCGTGTTCACCATCAACCAGCGTGTGCTCACTGTGAAGTGGGGAACTACCGAGTTTGTCTACGACGGCGAGGAGCACTGCCCCGAAGCAACGCTCGGCAACGTCATCGACAAGGATGACCTTGGCGCGACCGTCGAGGGCTCCCAGGTCGAGGCCGGTGATTCGTACCAGGCGAACCTCACCGCACTGACGGGCAAGGCCGCTGGCAACTACGCGCTGCCGACCGAGGGTCTGACGTGCGACTTCTCCATCAAGAACGCCGCGCAGGGCGCGCCGGTGGTCCAGGCTGCGGCCGAGACCGTGAGCGGCAAGCGTGACGGCAAGATCACGGGCGTCGACGCGACGATGGAGTGGCGCGCCAAGGGTGCTGACGAGTATCAGGCGGTAGGCGAGGGCACGGCCGAGCTTACGGGTCTTGCCGCCGGTGCGTATGAGGTGCGCTACCAGGCCAAGGCCAACTACGACGCCTCTTCCGCCACCGAGGTTACCGTGGCGGCCGGTCCCAAGCTGATCGTGACGCTGCCGAGCAATCAGGCGGGCTACGCGCTCACCTCGACGGCAACCGAGCTCGATTGGCACGGGACTGCAACGCTCACCATGAGCATCGACAGCGCGTACTTTGCGGGCAAGGACTACGCCGTCAAGGTCAACGGCACGTCCGTTAAGCTTTCCGCCAAGGGCGCCTATGAGCTCAAGGATGTCGAGGGCGACGTGAATGTGACGGTCGAGGGTGTCCTCAAGCACGAGCCCGACGGCTCTGGCTGGGCACACGACGCCAAGAATCACTGGCATGTCTGCCGTTGCGGTGAGGCCATCGACAAGGCTGAGCACGCCTTTGAGTGGGTCGTTGACAAGCCGGCGACGGTCGAGGCCAAGGGCGAGAAGCACCAGGAGTGCAAGGTCTGCGGTGAGAAGGGCAAGTCCGAGGAGATCGCGATTCTGAAACCCGAGATCATCGACGGCAAGGGCCAGACGATGGTGGTCGACGCCGCCAAAGACCTGAGCTTCCGCTCGAGCGCGCCGCTTGAGTTCTTCCAGAAGGTGCTGGTCGACGACAAGGAGGTCGCCGCCGAGAACTACGTGCTCACCGAGGGCTCCACGATCGTGACGCTCAAGACGAGCTTCCTAAAGACGCTCGGCGTGGGCGAACACAAGCTGAGCGTGGTTTCGACCACGGGCACGGCCGAGACGAACTTTACCGTTGCCGAGGCTGCCAAGCCCGCTCCTGGCCAGGCAACCACGACTACTACGACCACGACTGCGACTTCCAAGCCTAAGAAGAAGGCTGGCAAGGAGACGTTGCCTGAGTCCGGCGACAGAGCGTACGCCATGGCTGGTGCCGTATTCGCAGCCGGCGTGGCAGCTCTGCTGCTGGCTTGGTCCATGAAGCGCCGCGCGTAGTCGCGCGCCAGTCCCCAGCGGGCCCGGATCGAGCGATTCGGGCCCGCTTTTGGGGTCTGCCGGAAGCCCGGTGGTCAAAAAAGGCCAAATATGAGTACTGTTACCAGTTTAGTGGCAGCCAAATGGCCTCCAAAACCGGTGCCAGCGGCCAAAAGTGCATCGATTTTCGTCCTTCAGAGTCGCGATCGGGCTCAAAACAAGGCGATTTTGCTGCTCTGGACCGGAAAATCGCTGCTACTAATTTGGTGACAGTACTCAAATTTGGCCTTTTTTGCCCACTGCCCCTTGGTCTAGGACAAAACGGCTGCTCGAATCTTGGGGCAGGTCCATTTTCAACTATCCTCAGCTTGCCAGTTCGAAAATGGACCTGCCGCATGATTGAATCTTTATTTCAACTTTACACCTGGCTTTACAGCTGTCTTGTCAGCTGTAAAGCCAGGTGTCATACTAAAGCCCCAAGATTCGCCAAAAGAGAGGGGCCTTGATGGCACAGAGCGCGAACATGGATGCATCGGAGCTTGCACGCGATATCGCGGCCGGCCTGGCATCGGCAACGACGGCAACGGAGCGCGCGGCACTGGTGCCCGCAGAGCTCGTCGAGGCCATTCAGCAACTAAAAACCCAACGTGATGCGGTGATCCTGGCGCACTACTATGTGGCGCCCGAGGTTCAGGCTGTGGCCGATTACGTCGGCGACAGCTTCTACCTGGCAAAGCTCGCCAAGAGCCTGCCGCAGCAGACGATCGTGCTGTGCGGCGTGGAGTTTATGGGCGAGAGCGCCAAGCTGCTCAATCCCACCAAGACCGTGCTGCTGCCCGAGCCGGGCGCGGACTGTCCCATGGCGCACATGGTCAAGCGCGAGACGGTCGACGCGGCGCGCGCCGAGTATGGCGACGACCTGGCCGTGGTGTGCTACGTCAACTCGACGGTCGAGATCAAGAGCTGGAGTGATGTGTGCGTTACCAGCTCTAACGCCGTCAAGATTGTCTCCGAGCTGCCGCAGCAGCACATCTTGTTCATTCCCGACCAGAACCTGGGCCGCTTTGTGGCCGAGCAGGTGCCCCAAAAGCACGTCATCCTCAACAACGGCTACTGCCCGCGCCATCACATCATCACCGTCGAGCAGATCGTCGACGCACAGGAGGCGCACCCCGACGCGCTTGTGCTGGCGCACCCCGAGTGCAAGGCCGACGTCCTGGCCGAAGCCGACTACATCGGCTCCACTGCCGGCATCATCAAGTATGCCGAGGAGTCGGACGCCAGCGAGTTCATCATCGTGACGGTCCGCGGCGTGCTCTACGAGCTCGAGCGCCGCTGTCAGGGCACTGGCAAGAAGTTCTACTTCCCTGCGGTGCAGCCTACCTGCGTCAACATGGATCTCATCACGCTCGAAAAGCTCGTGCACTGCCTGGAGACGGGCGAGGGCGAGGTACAGATTGGCGTGTCGGACGAGGCCGCCGATCAGGCCAAGCTCACGCTCGACCGCATGCTCGAGTACGCGGCGCGCTAAGCCAATGCGACATGAGGGACCATCCCTTATGCCACATTACAAGGGAGAGGATTCCTGTGGAAACCAAACAATACCCCGATATGGAGTGTGACGTCGTCATTGCCGGTTGCGGCGTGGCGGGCCTGTACGCGGCTCTCAATCTGCCGACGAGCACGCACGTGATCATGCTTTCCAAGGGCGCCGTCGATGAGTGCGATTCGATGCTCGCGCAGGGCGGCATTTGTGTGCTGCCCGAGGGTTCTGACTACGATGCCTTCTTTGAGGACACCATGCACGCCGGCCATTACGAGAACCGCCGCGAGAGTGTTGACATCATGATTCGCTCGAGCCGCTCGGTCATCAACGACCTGCTGGCCATGGGCGTGGATTTTGAGCGCAAGGCCGACGACAGCCTCGACTTTACCCGCGAGGGCGCGCACAGCCGCCCGCGCATCGCCTTCCATGCCGATATTACGGGCAAGGAAATTACGACCAAGCTGCTCCAGGCTGTCCGCAAGCTGGATAACGTGCAGATTTTCGAACACGTTGCCATGACCAACATCCTGACCGCCGAGCGCGATGACGCCACGGTGTGCACCGGCGTCGTCGCCGTCGCCGTGGACGAGGACGATTCAGCTCGCCCCGCCGACGAGCTGGCAAATGCCGCTGAGGGCGTGCGTGCTGGTAAGCCGTTTAAGATCCATGCCCGCCATTCGCTGTGGGCAACGGGCGGTATCGGTGGCGTGTACGACCACTCGACCAACTACCCGCAGCTCACCGGTGACGCCTGCTACATCGCGCAGGAGCACGGCATCACGATGGAGCACCTGGACTACGTGCAGATTCACCCCACGGGTCTGTTCTCGCCGCAGCCGGGCCGCACGTTCCTAATCAGCGAAAGCTGCCGCGGCGAGGGCGCGATTCTGCTCAATGCCGCCGGCGAGCGCTTTACCGACGAGTTGCAGCCGCGCGACGTTGTCGCCGCCGCCA
>ULYA01025148.1_pt1 | contig 11556 bp, 10 predicted proteins | sample 1961821 | NCBI WGS metagenome assembly ULYA01 (sample SAMEA4835853, study PRJEB28245) | human gut metagenome | biome: gut microbiome; material: fecal sample | place: Denmark | collected 2008 | reverse complement strand
AATTCTCAAAATATCTTTTACATCATAAATTCTTTCTTTAATAATATAAAAAACTCCTGTCCCACACAATGATACTATTGCAGGGACAAGAGTCGTAATTCTAAATTATATATCAAAACTCCTGCGGTGCCACCCGGCTTGATGTGAAAACACATCCACTCACGCATACTAACATATGCCCATTTTTATAACGGAGTTATCTCTCCGGCTCACCTACTTCTATACTTCAAATGTTCAGCTTGCCCTCAGAAGTCCATTCATCCCAAGTCAGTATACCGCATTCCACCATCCACGGCTCTCTGTGAAACTGATTATCGGAATTACTTGCTCTTCCTCATCGGTTTACAGTCACTTTACCACGTTAAAATACAAATGTCAATAATTTTTTTACTTTTCTTTTCATCTTTTCAAAAACTCATCAAAACAAAATATACTTACAAGAAAAACTCCCAATCAGTATAACTGTTCGGGAGTCTTTTTGTTCTTACTTTTATTATGCAAGTTTTTCTTTTGCAAGAGCTGCAAGTGTTGCGAAACCTTCTTTATCATTTACTGCAAGCTCAGCAAGCATCTTTCTGTTAATATCAACGTTTGCCAGTTTTAATCCGTGCATGAATTTGCTGTAAGACAGATCGTTCATTCTTGCCGCTGCATTAATACGTGCAATCCAAAGCTGTCTCATCTGACGTTTGCGCTGCTTTCTTCCTGCATATGCGGATGTAAGTGCTCTCATTACAGACTGTTTTGCAACTCTGTACTGTTTAGAACGAGCTCCTCTATATCCTTTTGCCAATTTCAATGTTCTGTTATGTTTCTTCCTAGCGTTCATTCCGCCTTTGATTCTTGCCATTTCTTAATCCTCCTTAAATAAGACCATTATTCTGTAATCACTGTATCGTCCGACAACATCTCATACGCACGATCAGACTTCTTCTTACAGATATGGTAATACCTTCTTCATGTTCTTTACGTTTGTTGCATCTGTAATTGTCGACTGTCTGAGGTTTCTTTTTCTCTTTGTCGATTTTTTTGTTAAGATATGGCTCTTATAAGCTTTATTTCTTTTCAGTTTCCCTGTACCTGTCTTTTTGAAGCGCTTTGCTGCTGCTCTGTTTGTTTTGATTTTTGGCATGATAATTTCCTCCTTTATTGTGCTGCCTCTTTGGATCTCATTCCGGGCATATCGGTTCTTAACGTTTCTCAGCTAAAACCATGCTCATAGCTCTTCCTTCCATTTTTGCCGGTTTTTCAACTACCGCAACATCTGCCAGTGTCTCGGCAAAATCATCAAGAATATGCTTACTTTGCTGAACATGCGCCATCTCTCTTCCTCTGAAACGAAGTGTCACTTTCACTTTATTGCCTTTGGAAATGAATTTCTTTGCATTGTTTATCTTCGTGTTCAAGTCATTTGTATCAATGTTCGGTGAGAGACGTACTTCTTTAACCTCGACCGTTTTCTGCTTCTTCTTCGCCTCTTTTTCTTTTCTTGCCTGCTCGTATTTATACTTTCCGTAATCAATAATCTTGCAGACCGGCGGTTTAGCCGCAGGTGCGATCTTCACGAGATCAAGTTCCGCTTCCTGAGCGATTTTCATAGCCTCACGGGCTGACATGATACCTAACTGTTCCCCATCCTCGCCGATCAGACGAATCTCTCTGTCTCTGATCTGCTCGTTAATCATTAAATCGCTAATTGTCGTATACCTCCGTCAAATGAATTCCTTCAGGTTTCCTATGCGAAACACAAAAAAACGAGTGAATATCATATCCACCCGACAATCAATAAAACCATTTCGGAAAATCCGAAAGGAAGTTCTTCGTTATCAGACCATAGTCACGCGCTTGTGCTATGGTGAGAGTGGATACTCTACTTTGTTTTTTGCTTCACGCAAAAATTATACTAACACACATACTTTCCTTTGTCAATCTTTATTTTCTTAACTTTCCGCTTTAACTTTCCGCAAACTATGAAACCGACATGAAAAATGACAAACTTATCATTTGTTGTTTTATCTTTTTTTAAATCATGATATGATAGTATAATCAGCACGCACTCCCAAGATTGTTTTGCTGAATCTTCCGTATATAAAAGCGCATCTGTACGGAAGAAGAAAAGGAAAGAGAGTTTAACACTATGAAATCAAAACAAATTATAACTGAAGACAAATTCAACAACAAATGGGGGTTTGTCATCTCCTGCATCGGAAGCTCTGTAGGAATGGCAAATATATGGCTCTTCCCTTACCGCGCAGGTGAATTCGGCGGAGCCGCATTTCTCATCCCCTATATTATCTTCGTTGTCCTTATCGGATTTACCGGAGTGATCGGAGAAATGGCATTCGGACGCGCGATGCAGTCCGGACCTCTTGGCGCATTTAAGAAGGCTTATGAAATGAAGGGGTCAAAACTCGGCACATTCATCGGGCTGATCCCTGTTATCGGATCGCTCGGAATCGCAATCGGTTACAGCGTCATCATCGGCTGGATCTTGAAATTTTTTGCCGACTCGATCACAGGAAAAATTATCAGTGAAGAAGATCCTTCTGCCATATTCGGAGAGCTTTCCCGAGACTTTGGCAGCATTCCGTGGCATCTTTTAGGTCTTTTCCTTGTCTTGCTCTGCATGTCATTCGGAGTTGCCCGGGGAATCGAAAAAGTAAACCGCATCATGATGCCTGCTTTTTTTGTTCTCTTTTTATTCCTTGCAGTCCGCGTTGCTTTCCTCGACGGTTCAGCGCCCGGGTATTCGTACTTATTCAAACCCGACTGGTCAGAAATGGCCAATCCCCGCACGTGGGTATACGCGATGGGGCAGGCATTTTTCTCCCTTTCCCTTGCCGGAAGCGGAACTGTTGTTTACGGAAGTTACTTAAAATCCGATGTAGATGTTGTAAGCAGTGCCAAATACGTTGCTTTTTTTGACACAGCAGCCGCATTACTAGCCGGTCTTGTTATCATCCCGGCCGTATTCTCTTTCGGCATGGCGCCGAACTCCGGACCGGGACTTTTGTTCATTACAATTCCCGCTGTTATACGTGATATTCCGTTCGGAAGAGTTTTTGCAATCATCTTCTTCCTCGCCGTACTTTTTGCCGGAATCACTTCTTTAATGAACCTTTTAGAAAGTCCGGTAGAAGCGCTTCAAAAACGGCTCGGCTGGTCTCGCCGATCTGCGATCACTTTTATCGGCGTCATCACTGCCGCTGTTGGAATCTTCGTAGAAGGCGGGCTCTTAAGCGCATGGATGGACAGTATCTCCATCTATGTAATCCCTCTCGGAGCACTGCTTGCCGGAATTACAATGTTCTGGATATGCGGAGATAAATTTGCAAGAAATGCCGCTCAGCTCGGTCGCGTGCGCACGATCGGAAAATGGTTCAAACCAATGACAAAATATGTATTCTGCGGTGTTGCAGTACTTGTCTACATTCTCGGAATTTTCTTTGGCGGTATCGGCTGATTGAAAGAGCCGCAAGCGCCCGTTTCAAAATTTGATATTATAAAAGCGCATCTGTCGGATATTCAAACCCTGCAGATGCGTTTTTGTCTTTCTATTTTATTTTTTATGAAACGTTATCTCGACACTTTTTTGATACATGTCACCGCCATTGCTCCAGGACCGATATGGCAGGAAACACTTAGTGACAGCGGAGCTTCAAAAAACTCATATCCCGGAAAACGATTCAGGATCTCCTGCTTCCATTCCATCGCTTCTTCTTTTGAACATGTATATGCCATACCAAGTATAATATCTTCTTTCACATCTGCAAAACGCTCATTGAGATCTTTTTCGATTGCATTCAGCATCGTTTTCTTTGCCGCTTTCCACCCTCTGACTTTTGCAAATGCATCTAATTTTTCACCCTGAATCTGAAGAACCGGCTTCAAATTCAATACAGTTCCGATCGCCGCAGCCGCCGGAGTGATTCTTCCTCCTTTTTTCAAATACTTCAGCGTATCAACTGTGATATAAATACTTGCCTGCAGCTTCTCTTCTTCGAGAATATTTTTAATCTCTTCCGCGCACATCCCTTTATCGCGCAAATACATTGCATCATATACAGATTGTTCTTGTGTAACCGAGATTCTCTGGTTGTCCACAACATAAACTTTCCCTTTATATTCCCGCGCAATAGACATTGCCGTCTCGCATGTACTGCTAAGTCCGCTTGACATAGGAATACATACGATCTCATCATATTCTTTCAACACACTTTCCCACAGTTCCATCACATTTCCCGGAGAAGGCTGGGAAGTAGATATATCCGAATCCGCTCCGAGCTTCTCATAAAACTGTTCCTGTGTCAGTGTGATGTCTTCAAGATATAACTCACCATCAATAAAAAAAGGCATCGGAAGTACATAAATCCCTAATTCTTTCGCTCTTTCCTGTGTAATACCACTATTACTGTCTGTTACGACCGCAATCTTACTCATATCATTCTCCCTTTATCACTTTAAACCTGACTATTTCAGACCATTTATTTCCTTCTGTCTTGTTTTTCTGTTTAATTTTTAAAGCTGTGAATCGGAGCCGGGATCCTTCCTTTTCTGCTCACAAATGCATCGCATCCGAATTCGTTTACCGGCATGATCGGAGCGTATCCGAGAAGTCCTCCGAATTCCGCGGTATCTCCTACATCTTTTCCGATTACCGGAATAAGGCGAACCGCCGTTGTTTTCTGGTTTACCATACCGATCGCCATCTCATCTGCTATAATTCCGGAAAGTGTAGCTGCGCTTGTATGCCCCGGAATGGCGATCATGTCCAGTCCTACCGAACAGACACATGTCATAGCTTCTAATTTTTCCAATGTAAGTGAACCGGCGTGAACTGCGTCGATCATGCCCTGATCTTCACTAACCGGAATAAATGCGCCGCTCAAACCTCCTACATAAGAAGATGCCATAACTCCGCCTTTTTTTACTTGATCATTAAGCATCGCAAGAGCAGCCGTTGTTCCCGGCGCTCCGACTCTTTCCAAGCCGATTTCTTCCAAAATTTCCGCAACGCTGTCTCCGATTGCCGGAGTCGGCGCAAGCGAAAGATCTACAATGCCAAACGGAATGCCTAACCTTTGAGACGCCTCTCCTGCCACGAGCTGTCCGACACGGGTAACTTTAAACGCTGTCTTTTTAATCGTCTCACACAACTCTTCAAATCCTTTTCCGCGAACTTTTTCCAATGCTTTCTTCACAACACCGGGGCCGCTGACACCGACATTAATCACCGCATCCGACTCTGTCACTCCGAGGAACGCACCTGCCATAAACGGGTTATCATCCGGAGCGTTACAGAAAATAACAAGTTTTGCACACCCGAGAGAATCTCTTTCTTTCGTCTCTTCTGCTGTTGCTTTTACAATCTCGCCGCACAGGCGTACCGCATCCATATTGATCCCGGTCTTTGTAGAACCTACGTTTACGGAACTGCAGATCCTTTCTGTCTGCGCCAGCGCCTGAGGGATCGAACGAATCAGATTCTCATCACTTTTCGTCATTCCCTTAGATACCAGAGCCGAATAACCACCGATAAAATTGACCCCTACTTTATCTGCTGCTCTATCCAGCGTTTTTGCGATCGTCACAAAATCTTCCGGACTCTTACATGCAGCACCGCCGACCAAAGCAATCGGAGTAACGGAAATTCGTTTATTCACAATCGGAATCCCGAATTCTTTTTCTATATCACGACCTACAGATACAAGATCTTTTGCCGTCTCGGTAATCTTATCGTATATCTTACGGTTGAGCTCTTCCAGATCCGAATCAATGCAGTCGAGAAGACTGATGCCGAGCGTAATCGTTCTTACATCCAGATTCTCATGCTCGATCATTTCATTAGTTTCGGAAACTTCATACATATTGATCATATTGTTTATCCTCTCTATCCTGTGTCGTCTTATGAACTCTTCTCTTATAATCTGTGCATTTTTTCAAAAATATCTTCTCTCTGACAACGGATGCTGACACCGATCTCATCACCGAGTTTCTCCATCTCGTCGCACATCTGAGTAAAATCTTTCGGAAGTTCTGTCACATCAACAATTACCATCATATTAAAATATCCTTGAATAATCGTCTGTGAAATATCCAAAACATTAATTTTATTCTCCGCAAGATATGTACATACTTTTGCAACAATGCCCACTGTATCCTTGCCAAGTACTGTAACAATACATTTTTTCATTTTATTTTCCTCCTTGATCAAACCGTAATAATATCCGAAACGGTATCTCTGTTCGCTACGAACATATCCAGATCGTCGCCTTTGTACTCGTTATCTGCCAGCGTAACTTCTAATTTGACCGTCTCATATGCAAGTTTTGCGTAATTATTTTCCTTGCTCAAATGCCCGAGCACGATATGTTTCAGATTATCATGTAGTATATCACAAAGCAGACGACCTGACAATTCATTTGATAAATGTCCCCTGTCACCGAGAATCCTCTGTTTCAAGTAGTACGGATATCCTCCGACTTCCAGCATATGAATGTCATGGTTTGCCTCAAGGAGAACTGCATCAAGATTTCTCAGACATTCGACTGTATAGCTGTCGTATTTTCCAAGATCCGTTGCAACCGCAACTGATTTTCCTCCCTGCTCCAATCGATATCCCGAAGGTTCATTTGCATCATGTGAAATCGCAAACGGTTTTACAGTCACATCTCCCAGTTCAAAAGGTTCATCCGCACGGATCTCGCGATATAGTCCTTCCGGCATTTTCCCCAAACCGGAATAACTTTTGATCCCCATGATCGTTCCCGGCGTAGCATAGATCGGAATCTCATATTTTCTGCTGAATACTCCTAATCCTTGAATATGATCCGAGTGTTCATGAGTAATTAATATCCCATCCAAATCTTCGCCTTTTAATTCTAATGTTTTCAACCCTTCTTCTATTCTTTTCTTGCTGATTCCCGTATCTACCAATAAATGCGTATCATCGCTTCCGACATAGATACAGTTGCCGCTGCTCCCACTTGCAATGCTGCACATTCTCATAATTGTATCTTCGCTCCTATTTGTCTTTTTGTCTCTTTAAAATCTCCGCTGTTATCAATTACATCCGTACAATTTTCACGAAATTGCTCCACCGAAAGCTGAGATGCCATCATTTGTGTGATCTTTTCCTGAGTATACCCTCTTGATCGTTCCAGGCGGATTCTCCGAACATTTTCTTCTGTATAAATATACCAGATTTTATCGCACAATTCCTGCCCTGCTTCTGCCAGAAGAGCCGATTCCAACACGTACAGCTTCCGCCCTTCCTTCTTTCGCTTTTCTATATCTTTCTTCACATAATCCAACACCGGCGGATGAACAATTTCATTCAGGATCTTCCGTTTTCCTTCATCGGAAAACACAATTTCGCCAAGTTTTTTACGATCTAATTCCCCGTCAGTTCCGACGACCGCTTCTCCGAACCTGTCCACGATTTTCCGGAAACATATTTCTCCTCTTTTTTCCAATCGCTTTGCCACTTCATCCATCTGACAAACATAAGCTCCATATCTGCTTTCCAAATAATCCAATACTTCGCTCTTTCCCGACCCAACTCCGCCGGTGATTCCTAAAACTTTCATTCTATTTCCTATCCTTTATACTGCTTCCCGACAAATCGTCTATTTTGCCTCATACCAATTTTTCCCGGTATGCATATCAACAATTAACGGAACAGACAATTTCACGGCGTTTTCCATCTTATCTCTTAAAATTTCTTTCACTTCATCTACTTCCAAACGCTCTGCCTCAATAAGCAATTCATCATGGACCTGCAAAATCATACGCGATTTCATATTTCTTTTCTTAAGTTCTTTATGGACATCGATCATCGCAATTTTCATGATATCTGCTGCGGTTCCTTGTATCGGAGCATTCATCGCAACTCTCTCTCCGAAATTCCTTTGCATAAAATTGCTCGATTTTAATTCCGGCACAGGTCTCCTTCTGCCAAACAACGTAACTGCATATCCTTTTTCTTTTGCATTTTCTACCGAATCGTCAAGAAACTTTTTCACTCCCGGATAAGTCTCGAAATAATGCTCAATGTATTCTGCCGCTTCTTTTCTTGTAATACTCAAATCCATACTTAATCCAAAAGAACTGATACCGTACACAATTCCGAAATTAACGGCTTTTGCATTTCTTCTTTGCAAATCTGTCACTTCATCAAACGGAGTGTGAAATACTTGCGACGCCGTCATCCGATGAATATCAGTCGCTTCCCGATATGCTTTGATCAACTGCTCGTCGCCCGAACAATGAGCCAAAACACGAAGTTCTATCTGCGAATAATCGGCATCGACAAAAACACAGTCTTCTTTTGGCACAAACACTTTCCTGATCATCCGACCGAGTTCCATCCGCACCGGAATATTTTGTAAATTCGGTTCTGTACTGCTCAATCTTCCTGTCGCAGTTACCGTTTGATTGAACTTTCCGTGTATTCTGCCGTCATCGCCGATAAAAACCGCCAGACCGTCCGCATAAGTTGATTTCAGTTTTGCCAACTGACGATATTCTAATATTTTGCTTACGATCGGATATTCTTCTGCCAGTTTTTCCAACACATCTGCCGCTGTAGAGTATCCGGTTTTTGTCTTTTTCGCATGTGGCATATTTAGTTTTTCAAATAAAATAACTCCAAGCTGTTTCGGGGAATTAATATTAAACTCTTCCCCCGCCATCTCATAAATCTGATGCTCAAGTTGTATGATCTGCTCTCCCAACTGATCTCCGTACAATTTCAAAGCCTCAGCCTCTACTTTCACACCTGCCGATTCCATCTCGTACAATGTAAAAACCAAAGGCATTTCAATCTCATAAAAAAGACGATCCATTTCAGCTTCTTTTAATTTATTATCAAGAACCGATGCCGCCGCAAACGCCGTGTAGGCCTCATAACAACACTTCACATTAAGTTCAGCCTGCGTCCCGCCTGCAATCCCAAGATACTGTTCTGCCACATCTTCATACGTATAATCGCTTTTTAGAGGATTTAACAGATAAACTGCCACGATCACATCAAACGCGCTGCTTTGCTTTACATTTTTGATATACGGAAGAATTTCTTTCAAACCGCATACTGAGAAACAGCTCACTTTTTCCGCCACATGCGACAACTTTGCAAATAAAAATTCCATATCCGCAGAAAGATCACATGGAATCGTAACAACATCTTTCTCACTCCAAGCTATGGCAATTCTCCCGAATCCCGAAGGATGTGCAAAAAGAGGGAGTACGTTTCCTTCATCTTTTGACAACGCTACCCCGACACATTGTGCTTTCTCCGCCATCGCAAAAATATGTTCTATTTCTTCTTTTTCCGTAACTTCTCGAAATATCTTTTCTATTTTATTTTCTTTCGTTTCTATAGAGAAACGTCCAAGCATATTTTTAAAACGAAGCCGCTCAAAAATTTTGTACGCTTCTTCCGTATAAGGATTTTCATAATGCGCTTTTTCAATATCAAACTCAAAATCTGCATGTGTTTCAATCGTCGCAAGCACTTTACTCATTTTTGCCTGTTCCCAAAACTCCTGAATATTCTTACTTGCCCGGGGCGGCTTTAATTCCGACGCGTGTGCATACGCATTTTCAATCGTTTGATACTCCATAATAATTTTTGTTGCTGTTTTTTCGCCGATCCCCGGAACTCCCGGAATATTATCCGCCGCATCCCCCATCAAAGCTTTCACATCGATAAATTCTCTCGGCGTTACTTTATATCGTTCAACAACATCTGCGGCATAATAATTCTCAATCTCTGTTTTCCCCTGCTTCGTCTTCGGAATCCGAACCTTCACATGTTCAGTGGCAAGCTGCAGCGTATCTCTGTCTCCTGATATGATCGATACATCCATTCCGCTTTCTTCGCACATGCGTGAAAGCGTTCCCAACAGATCATCCGCTTCAAGCCCCGCTTTTTCTATTGTAGAAATATTCATTGCTTCAAGCACTTCTTTAATCACGGGAACTTGCTGACGAAGTTCTTCTGCCATCGGTTTTCTCGTTCCTTTATACTCCGAAAACATCTCATGACGAAATGTCGGCGCATGAACATCAAATGTAACAGTCAGATACTCCGGTTTCTCCTCATCTAATATTTTAAACATAATATTCAAAAATCCGTACACAGCATTCGTATGCAGACCTTCCGGAGTTGTCAGATCGGGAACTCCATAAAATGCACGATTCAAAATACTATGTCCATCTATCAATACGATTTTCTTTCTCATGGCAGCAATTACCTCCGTTTCACAATCATACTCAAGTATACACTAAAAAGCCTCTTTTTAAAAGGTTGATTTTATGCTATGGTTATCATATGATCATACAAATGAAAGGAATTATATACATGGACAGCATAATTTTTGACGTAGACGGCACACTATGGGATTCTGCCGATTCTGTTGCCGCCGCATGGAATTTGGCAATCAAAAAATTCTCTTCCCTCGACATTACACTTGACAGGGAAATTCTCGGAAGTGTTTTCGGGAAAACAATGACCGAAATCGGAGATATTCTTTTCCCCTCACTTTCCGAAACGGAAAAAGATTCTCTGCTTTCCGCCTGCTGTGAGCTCGAAAATAATTATTTGAAAAATCATCCCGGAATCATTTATGAAGGAGTCGCTGACACCATTGAAAAGCTTTCTAAAAAATACCCTCTTTTTATTGTCAGCAACTGTCAATGCGGATATATCGAAGCAACAATGCAGGCAATCGGTATCGAACATTTCATAAAAGATCATCTTTGTTTCGGAGAGACGGGCGTTTCTAAAGGACAAACGCTTCGCATGCTGATCGATCGAAATCACCTGTCATCTCCTGTTTATGTCGGAGATACACAAGGCGATGCAGACGCCTGCCACGCTGCAGGTATTCCGTTTATTTTTGCCGAATACGGATTCGGAAATGTTCCTGATGCAAAAATGACCATTCACAAATTTTCCGATCTGCTTAATTTGTAATTACCAAATATTTTTCATACCAAAAAGCGAAAAGTGCACTCATTCACTTTTCGCTTTTATTATTTTATACTTATCTATTTATCTATATAAGGACTTTTTCTTTCCGATAACAACTACACCCGCTGTCAGCGATACTCCAAGAAGAACAATCCACACCGCCAACTGCCCTTCATCCCCTGTTTTAGGAGATGGAACCGTTGCGCTGACCGGGTTTACCGTAGGAGTTGTTTCTACTGTTGTTTCTACTGTTGTTTCTTCTTTTGTCCCTGTCTGACTTCCTGATACAGAAGTTCCGCTCGGTATCGTTTCTGTTTCTGCATTCCCGCTGTTTTGCACATTTCCCGTTCCCGGCGTTTCAATTCTGTTTGCATCCGGTATTTCTGATGCATCTGTCTCAGGTTGACTCGGCACGTCAGGTACATCCGGCGTTTCCGGTACATCTGTTTCAGGTTCACCCGGTACATCCGGCGTTTCCGGTGCATTTGTTTCAGGTGCACTCGGTACATCCGGCGTTTCCGGTTCATTTATTTCAGGTTCGCTTGGTACATCCGGCGTTTCCGGTTCATTTATTTCAGGTG
>ULYA01031941.1_pt1 | contig 11645 bp, 9 predicted proteins | sample 1961821 | NCBI WGS metagenome assembly ULYA01 (sample SAMEA4835853, study PRJEB28245) | human gut metagenome | biome: gut microbiome; material: fecal sample | place: Denmark | collected 2008 | reverse complement strand
ATGGAGGAATTGATATGGCTGAGAATATGACACCGGCTGAGGAAACAAAAGAAGTAGTTTCCAAAAACTTTATCGAGCAGGAAATCGATAAAGATCTTGCGGAAGGAGTATATGACCATGTCCAGACCCGGTTCCCACCGGAGCCAAACGGCTACCTTCATATCGGACATGCAAAATCGATCATCTTAAACTCCGGTCTCGCAAAAGAGTACGGCGGAAAGTTCAATCTTCGTTTTGATGATACGAACCCGACGAAGGAGAAGACGGAGTTCGTGCACTCCATCACGGAGGATGTAAAGTGGCTCGGAGCTGACTTTGAGGACAGACTGTTCTTTGCTTCCGACTACTTCGATACGATGTACGAGTGCGCTGTAAAGTTAATTAAAAAGGGAAAAGCTTTCGTCTGTGATCTCACTGCTGATCAGATCAAGGAATACCGTGGTGACTTCACAACACCTGGTAAGAACAGCCCGTACCGTGACCGTTCTGTCGAGGAAAACCTCCAGTTATTTGAGAACATGAAGAACGGCATGTACAAGGACGGAGAGAAGGTTCTCCGCGCAAAGATCGATATGGCATCGCCGAATATCAACATGCGTGATCCGGTCATCTACCGTGTCGCTCACATGACACACCACAATACCGGTGACAAGTGGTGCATCTATCCGATGTACGACTTCGCTCATCCGATCGAGGACGCGGTTGAGCACATCACACACTCTATCTGTACTCTTGAGTTCGAGGATCACAGACCGCTCTACGACTGGGTCGTAAGAGAGTGCGAGTTCGAGAACCCGCCGCGCCAGATCGAGTTTGCGAAGATGTACCTGACAAACGTGGTAACGGGTAAGCGTTATATTAAGAAGCTCGTTGAGGATGGAATCGTAGACGGCTGGGATGACCCGCGTCTTGTAACGATCGCAGCCCTCAGAAGAAGAGGATACACACCGGAAGCTCTGAGAATGTTCGTAGAACTCGTGGGCGTTTCCAAGGCAAACAGCTCCGTAGACTACGCGATGCTGGAGTACTGTATCCGTGAGGATCTGAAGTTAAAACGTCCGAGAATGATGGCTGTCCTTGATCCGGTAAAGCTGATCATTGACAACTATCCGGAAGGACAGACAGAGATGTTAAGCATCCCGAATAACCTTGAGAATCCGGAGATGGGCGAGCGTGAGGTTCCGTTCTCCAGAGAACTCTATATCGAGCGTGAGGACTTCATGGAGAATCCGCCGAAGAAGTATTTCCGCCTTTTCCCGGGCAACGAAGTACGTCTCATGGGCGCATATTTCGTGACATGCACAGGCTTTGAGAAGGACGAGAACGGAAATGTGACAGAGATCCACTGCACATACGATCCGGAGACAAAGAGTGGTTCCGGCTTTACCGGCAGAAAGGTAAAAGGAACGATCCACTGGGTATCCGCTCCGACAGCCGGAAAGGTAGAGTGCCGTCTCTACGAGAATATCGTCGATGAGGAGAAGGGCAAGCTGAACGCTGACGGAACCCTGAACTTAAATCCGAACTCCAAGACAATCACAACTGCCTATGTAGAGCCAAAACTCATGGAAGCAAAGGCATATGACAGCTTCCAGTTCATGAGAAACGGTTACTACTGCGTAGACTGCAAGGACAGCAAGGAAGGACAGCCGGTATATAACCGTATCGTTTCCTTAAAGAGCTCCTTCAAGCTTCCGAAATAAAGATTTATGGAATTGATCGTACCGTTAAACGTACAGGGGGGGAGACCCTTGTACGAACAGATCTATCAGTATATCAAAGATGAGATCCGAAAGGGCAATATCAGGCCGGAGAAGCAGCTCCCTTCATCCAGGGAGCTTGCGAAGAGCCTGAAGGTCAGCCGGAGCACAACGCAGCTCGCCTACGAGCAGCTGGTGTCCGAGGGCTACCTTGAGGCGGTTCCGAGAAAAGGCTATTTTGCGGCGTCACTGGACGGAATCTTTCCGCCAGTGGCGCAGTCTGTTGCTGCCCGGCTGGATCAGAAAAAAGAGCTGTCTTTGGGCATGGAAAAGGAAAGTGTCCGGGGGCAGCTTTTTCGTGAAAAATTTGAAGTCGATTTTTCTCCCAGAGGCATCGATCTGGAAGGATTTCCCTATGCGACCTGGAGAAAGATCAGCCGCTCGGTCTTAAAAGAAGAGGACCGGGAGCTGTTTTTGAAGGGAGAGCCCCAGGGAGATCTGATCCTCAGGGAGGCGATCCGGGAGTATCTCCATGCAGCCCGCGGCGTAAACTGCGATGTTTCCCAGATCATCATTGGCGCGGGAAACGAATATCTTCTGATGCTGCTTTCCCAGCTCATCGGAAGGGACGCGGTGATCGCCATGGAGAATCCCACCTACCGCCAGGCATACCGGGTGCTATCCGGTGTGGGGCATAAGGTACTGCCGGTGGGGATCGATAAGAATGGATTCTGCGTGAAGGAACTTGAGGGGCAGGATGTACAGGCAGCCTATGTGATGCCGTCCCACCAGTTCCCGACAGGAACCGTAATGCCGGTGAGGAGAAGACAGGAGCTCCTTTTCTGGGCGGGAGAGCAGCCCGGAAGATACCTGATCGAGGATGACTATGACAGTGAATTTCGTTACAAGGGAAAACCGATCCCGGCACTTCAGGGGATGGACCAGAACGGATGTGTAATCTACATGGGAACATTCTCGAAGGCCATTGCTCCGGCAATCCGTGTGGGATATATGGTGCTGCCGGAGGCGCTGCTGTCGGTATACCTGGCGAAAGGAAGATTTTATTCCTCCACCGTGTCCAGGGTCGACCAGAGGATCCTGGCGAAATTTATTTCCGGCGGATATTTTGAGCGCCATCTGAACAGGATGCGCGAGATCTATAAGGGAAAACATGACGTGCTTTTAGGGGAATTAAAGCCGCTGGAAAAGCGGTTTGAGATCACAGGAGAATTCGCGGGACTTCATGTGCTCTTAAAAGACAGGAAGAAGGAGCCGGAACAGCAGCTTTTAGAAAAAGCAGCAGAAAAAAAGGTCCGCGTCTACGGACTTTCCGGGTTCTATATGGAGAGAGCGCAGGCGAAGGAGATGAGTACGATCGTTCTCGGATATGCAGGACTCACGGAGGAGGAAATCCGAAAAGGAGTAGACCTTTTACGGAAAGCTCTTGAGTAAAGAATAAGCGGATTGGATAGAAAAAAGCTGGCATGCAAAGACGCGCGCCAGCTTTTTTCGGACTTAAGTCAAGATTAGGTTTTACAGACAGCTGCACTGGGGGAGAGATTGGGACAGGGCATATGCTTGTGACCAGGCGTGCATGGGAACAAAGCGCAAAAAAAAACGGGATACACATCCGAAAATGCGTATCCCAAGGATTGATTCCGTTTACTGGAACACATCATGCTTCTCATATCCGAGATCGGCGGAGAGGGATGATGCGTAGAACTGTACGAGATCTTTCTGGGTGTCAAGAAACTCCGGAGTATCGACCCGGATCTCCGGGGCGATGATTCCAATGGAACCGGCGAGTTCACCGTCGGAGTTGAAGACCGGTGCCCCGATTCCAAGGGCGTCGGTGACATACTCTCCGTGAGTGATGGCGTAGCCATCCTGGCGGATCTTTTTTAATTCCTCACGCAGGTCATCCGGGCGGACATGAGGGAAAGCCTGATCGTGGAGAATAATGTTTTTGAAGTATTCGTCGATGAAGGCCGGTGTCTGCCATGCGAGGAGGACCTTACGGATCGCGCCGCAGTGCATATACATCTCGTAGCCGAATTCCTCAACAACTTTTAAGTGGCTCGGACCATCTACCTTTTCGATCACAAGTCCCTTATTTCCCACTGGAATTACGAGGTATGCGTCTTCTTTTGTCTGTTTCGCCAGCTGTGCCAGGATACCGTGGGCGGCATCCTGGAGACGGATCCCTCTTGCAGCGGCTTTTCCCAGAGGAATCAGCGCCGGGCCAAGACGGTAGGTGTGGGATCTGTCGTCGCGGATTACATATTTCTTCTCACAGAACGTCTGCAGAATCCGGTGAACCGTGCTCGGGGGCAGATCCATCGCCTCCGCCAGTTCCGCGATTGAGAAATTACGGTTTTTTTCTTTCAGGACTTCCAATAGCTCCATGGAGCGGAGAAGACTTTGTATCATTCGGTTTTTCCTTCCTCCGTATCGTCCTCAACTACAACGGAGGATGTTTTTTCTTCCGGTACGTTTTCCTCTTTTACAGAGTCTTTTTCGTCTGTGGGTTCCGGACATGCCGTCTCTTCGGAATCTTTAGTCTCTTCTTTTTTTACGGAATCATCCGCAGCGTTTGTGTCTTTTCCGGAATTGATCGTAATATAAGTTCTCTCTGGAGCAGGTTCCGTCTTTTCTTCTGTTTCCTCAGAAGGAGTCTCCTCTTCCTCGTATTCATGAAAATCCTGGTCCAGCTCATCGTTGAAGGATTTTAATTTCAGATAGTAGGAGATACCGGCCGCAACTGCGCCGCCGAGCATCGCGCCAAATGCGATAAGAAGGCCTGATTTCTTTTTTGACATGGTTTATTCTCCTTTCCGCTGCATTACGCGGTTCCGAAAATCTGAGGATTCCGCCTGCAGCCGCCAGTCTGCTATTTATAATCATAATCGAATTCCAGGGAAAATGAAAGACATAATTATGAAAAAAGTTAAAAAAATGTATAAATTATTCAAGTAAATTGCCGGATTTCACCAGAAAACGGGAACTAGACAGCACAGCGGCACGCAGACCCGCAGAGAGGTTCACAAATTTTTCATAAAATAATTAGCACTCGTGACTTGACAGTGCTAACAACATGTGCTATAACATGACTTGTGACGAGGGGTCAGGGAAAAGACCTGAGTCAGACTGAAGAAGATAAAATGAAAAAGAATTGTGACTGAAATTACAGGATAGTCGCAAGAGCTTGTAAAATGACAAGGAGGAGTCAGTAATGAAATTAGTACCATTATTTGACAGAGTTGTTTTAAAACAGTTAGTTGCAGAAGAGACCACAAAATCCGGTATCGTTCTTCCGGGTCAGGCAAAGGAAAAACCGCAGCAGGCAGAAGTGATCGCTGTTGGTCCTGGTGGAGTTGTTGACGGCAAAGAGATCAAGATGCAGGTAAAACCGGGCGATAAGGTAATCTACTCCAAGTACTCCGGAACAGAAGTAAAGGTAGAGGAAGAGGATTATATCATCGTTAAGCAGAATGATATCCTTGCAGTGATCGAATAATCGGAGAAATTATATCCGGGACCGCGTGTGCGAAGCGCTCAGGGCGGTCTGAAATTCAGAATTCAGAATGAAGTAACCGGAACATGGTTACAGGAAATCTTGATTGGAGGAATTTTAACATGGCTAAGGAAATTAAATATGGCGTTGAAGCCAGAAAAGCTCTTGAAGCTGGTGTAAATAAACTTGCTGATACCGTCCGTGTGACGATCGGACCGAAAGGAAGAAACGTTGTTCTTGACAAATCCTTCGGTGCTCCGCTGATCACAAACGATGGTGTTACCATCGCAAAAGAGATCGAGTTAGAAGACCCGTTTGAGAACATGGGCGCACAGCTCTTAAAAGAGGTTGCCACAAAGACAAACGACGTTGCCGGTGATGGTACAACAACAGCTACCGTTCTTGCACAGGCGATGGTAAACGAAGGTATGAAGAACCTGGCTGCAGGCGCTAACCCGATCGTATTAAGAAAGGGTATGAAGAAAGCCACAGACGAGGCTGTCAAGGCAATCGCAGAGATGAGCGAGCCGATCAGCAGCAAAGACCAGATCGCAAGAGTTGCAGCAATCTCTGCAGCAAGCGATGAGGTCGGTGAGATGGTTGCAGACGCAATGGAGAAGGTTACAAACGACGGCGTTATCACCATCGAAGAGTCCAAGACAATGAAGACAGAGCTTGACCTTGTAGAAGGTATGCAGTTCGACCGTGGATATATTTCCGCATATATGTGCACAGATATGGAGAAGATGGAGGCAACTCTTGACGATCCGTATATCCTGATCACAGACAAGAAGATCGCTAACATCAACGATATCCTTCCGCTCCTTGAGCAGATCGTAAAGACAGGCGCAAAGCTTCTTATCATCGCTGAGGATATCGAGGGTGAGGCTCTCACAACTCTTATCGTCAACAAGTTAAGAGGTACATTCAGCGTTGTAGGTGTTAAGGCACCGGGCTACGGTGACAGAAGAAAAGAGATGTTAAAGGATATCGCGATCTTGACAGGCGGTACCGTGATCTCCGACGAACTTGGTCTTGACCTCAAGGATGCTACAATGGAGCAGCTTGGCCGTGCAAAATCCGTTAAGGTTCAGAAAGAGAACACCATCATCGTTGACGGTCTCGGCGACAAGAAAGAGATCGCTGACAGAGTTGCCCAGATCAAGGGTCAGATCGAAGAGACAAAGTCCGACTTCGACAGAGAGAAACTTCAGGAGAGACTTGCAAAACTCGCTGGCGGTGTTGCAGTGATCCGCGTAGGTGCTGCTACTGAAACAGAGATGAAGGAAGCAAAACTCCGTATGGAAGATGCTCTTGCAGCTACGAAGGCAGCTGTCGAGGAGGGTATCATCGCAGGCGGCGGATCTGCTTATGTTCACGCAGCAGAGAAGGTTGCAGCTGTTGTAAATGAGATGGAAGGCGACGAGAAGACAGGCGGAAAGATCATCTTAAAGGCTCTTGAAGCTCCGTTATTCCATATCGTATCCAACGCAGGCCTTGAGGGCGCTGTGATCGTTAACAAAGTTAAAGAGCTCCCGGTTGGCCAGGGCTTCGATGCTTACAATGAGATTTTCGTTGATATGATCAAAGCTGGTATCCTTGATCCGGCTAAGGTTACAAGAAGTGCATTACAGAACGCAACAAGCGTTGCTTCCACACTTCTTACAACAGAGTCTGTTGTTGCCAACATCAAAGAAGAGACTCCGGCAATGCCGGCAGGTGCAGGCGGAATGGGCGGAATGATGTAATCCGTCTCCGAAACTGCAAAATTTCAGGAAAATTAATAAAGCCATCGGCGGTTCTGTGAGCCGTCGGTGGCCTTTTTCATGTAACAGGAAATTCCCTGTCATATAAAAATACGAACAGTTCAGGGCATTTTTGAGAGCCTGCTGTTCTGGTATTCCCCGGACCAGGTTACATCCCGGTCGAACCAGGAGAGAGGCGGGAATTCTCTGGCATCCTCCTCGCTGGTAAACTCGATCTCCGCAAGCATGAGACCGGCGAATTTTCCCTCGAAGACATCGAATTCCACAGTGAGATCCTCACGACCCGGAACCGGGATCAGGTAGCGCTTTTTTGTGAGAATATTTCCGTCAGCTTTTGTGAGAAGATGGGTGTAGGCTTCTTTTGTCAGTGGGAGATTATATTCCTCTCTGGCGAGAAGTCCTTTGGATTTGTAGGTGAGGTAGCAGGTATCGTCCTCTTTACGTACCCGGACTACCGGCTCTGTGCAGAGGTAGGCCTGTTCGATCTCATGACAGGGGAAAAACTCGTAGTTTTCAGGCGGGGTCGTGACAAGAAATTTACGTTCGATTTCCATAATTATTTCCTTTCTGGATCCTGTATATGGGTAGAATTTTCTGAACTGAAAATTCTGTACAATACAGAGGTGATAGTGGATTTGGCCGATTTGGAATACGAAGTATCGGCAGAATCGGTTATTGTCTGCGCAAGGCAGGAACAGTGACATATTGTAATAAATCATACCATATTGCAAGGAAAAAGTAAGGTCTTTTATTCGCAAATATGGTACAATCATTGTAAGAAAAGTTGCTGTTTGTGAATGAAAAATCCCGGAATGGCAACAGGAAAGGAAAAATATCTGGCAACTGGTCATACTTTGATGATGAAAACAGAAGGAGGAACAGCGTATGTGGACAAGGGCAGAATTAAAAGACAGAGCGAAAATGTGTCTGAGCCGTTATTACTGGGCGGCGTTTCTTGTGAGCCTGATCTTTGCGATCCTCAGCGGATTTGGCGGATCGAACGCGAATACCCAGAGGATTACAAGTTATCTGGAGCAGAATGAATCAGGAAACGGTCAGACCGATCAGAGCAGCCTCATCCCTGGCGAGCTGGGAGGAGATGGAAGTTTTAGCGGAAATACCCGGGGCGGCCTTGCCAGCGGGATCGAGCTTGTCCCGGGACTTGGTGATGTCTACGGACCGGGAGCCGGAAATGCCGGATCTATGGTTGCGAGCAACCTGTTTTATCGGCTTTTTGCGGGGGCTGTGGTCGTTATTGTGATCATTTCCGTCGTGATCGGAATTTTTGTACAGCCATTGTTTGAGATCGGACGAAACAGATTTTATATGGAGAGCCGCGTGACGGGACAGTCGGCGGGCATTGGAAAACTTTTCTGGGGATTTTCCAATGGATATTTAAAACTCGTGGGGACCCAGTTCCTTCGCTCCCTGATCACAGAGGGCATCGTGTTCCTGTGCATGGCACCGGGATTACTGACACTTGCATTTAACAGGTTCCTGTCTGACTGGGTGGGAAGCGCTGTTCTGATGGCCTGTGGTGCCGCGGTGGGAGCCTGCTTTTCCATCTACTTCCAGTACTGCTATCTGATGGTGCCGTATATTCTTGCCGAGAATCCGGATATGAAGGCGAGAGAAGCTTTAAGACTCTCAAAAGAGATGATGGACGGACAGAAGTGGAATGCGTTCGTTCTCGGCCTTTCCTTTATAGGATGGCAGCTCCTCGGAACGCTGCTCTGGGGTATCGGTACCTTCTTTGTTCAGCCGTATGTTGACGCGACCTTCGCGGAACTCTACGCAGTTCTCCGCGGACCGTATTCCGGTCGTCTCAATGGATTCGGCGGGGAACCGTTTGTACAGAATAACGCCCGCTACGGCGGTCAGTATGTGGAGCCGGACAGTGTGAGAGATGTCGGTGAAAGTGGAAATTACGGTGGTTATGGTTTCTATGGAAATGGAAATGGACAGAACCAGAACAGCGCTCCGGACAGCTGGAGTGATGTGCCGAAGGAGACATATAAGTACAACGGACCGGAGCAGACCATCAATCCGTCTGTTTCAGGGCAGGCCGCTGCAAATGACCGCGGAACGGATGTGAAAAAATCGGAAGGTGGACCGGGACGCGGATATTATCTGAATGGAAAATTTTATTCGTATACGGATGATGAGAAAAGCGAGCAGTAACCTCTGGAAAACTTCCGGAGGCAGATTGGCAAAGAAAGGTGAGAAGTTTTAAATGGCAAAAGTATACGCGTTTGTGGCAGACGGCATGGAAGAGGTAGAGTGCCTGGCTGTGTGTGATTGCTTGAGAAGAGCAAAGGTGGATGTGAAGCTTGTATCCATCATGGGAAGAAAGATGGTGACAGGTTCCCATGGATTTAAGATCGAGGCGGACAGCCTGTTCGAGGAAATCACGGACGATGCTGACGTATTGTTCCTTCCGGGCGGACTTGCCGGAACGAACAATCTGAAGGCGCATGAGGGACTTGCAGAGATGTTAAAAGCCCATGCGGCAGCAGGAAAACGCCTGGCTGCGATCTGCGCGGCACCGAGTATCTTAGGGGAGCTTGGCCTCGTGAAAGGCCACCGCGCCACATGCTATCCGGGCTTTGAGACGAAGATGGAGGGCGCGGACTGCAGAGGTGACGGCATCATCACAGACCGCCTGATCAGCACCGGGCGCGGTATGGGCTGGGCAATCGACCTTGGTTTAGAGCTTATCAAACTCCTGGTCAGCGAAGAAGAGGCTGAAAGGATCAAGGCAGCGATCCAATACATAAAATAGCCGTATGTTTGTGTAAATACAGGTATTCATCAGAAAGTTTTGGAATGCCCGGTGCACCAGGGCATTCCTTTTTGGCGCGGCAGGCCGCTGAAAGAATGTCAGGAACAGCAGATACGGCAGTCTGCGCCTGGAAAAAATTAAGGAAAACCGTAAAACCCCTGTGTTTTTCTGGAATTTTTACAATTTAGGTCTGGTCTTTTCAAACGTCTTATGTTATAATTCCAAGCGGTGCTATGTGCGCGTGACGGAGAAGTGATGCCTGCGGGCGGATTTTTCGCTGAGCGGCGGTCATAATGCCGGAAAACGTGTAACGCCAAAAAGCGGCAGTTACGAGATTATACGGGCGGGAAATTTCTATTCCCCGCTATCGATATATTTAAGGAGGAACTCATAAAATGAGCGTACAGGTGGAGAATTTAGAGAAGAATACGGCAAAACTTACAATCGAAGTGCCGGCAGAAAAGTTTGAGGAGGCTGTACAGCACTCCTATAATAAGAATAAGGGTAAATTCAATATCCCGGGCTTCAGAAAAGGAAAAGCTCCGTTCAACATGATCAAGAAAATGTACGGTGTTGGCGTATTCTACGAGGATGCTGTTGATGAAGTGATCGACGCAAGCTATCCGGACGCTGCAAAAGAGAGCGGTCTTGAGATCGTTTCCCGTCCGTCTATTTCCATTGAGGAGATCGAGGAAGGCAAAGCTTTCGTTTACACAGCAGTTGTAGCTGTTAAGCCGGAAGTTACTCTTGGCGAGTACAAGGGCGTAGAAGTCCAGAAGACAAAATCTGAGGTTACAGAGGAAGATATCGAGACAGAGATCAAGCGCGCAAGAGAGAAAAACTCCCGCCTCATCACTGTTGAGGACAGAGGTATCGAGGATGGAGATCAGGTAACGATCGATTTCGACGGTTCCGTAGACGGAAAGAGATTTGAGGGCGGAAAGGCTGAGGATTATCCGCTTACGATCGGTTCCCACACATTTATCGATAACTTCGAGGAGCAGTTAATCGGTAAGACAACTGGCGAAGAGTGCGAAGTAAACGTAACATTCCCGGCTGAGTACCATGTAGAAGAGTTAAAGAACAAACCGGCTGTATTCAAAGTAAAAGTAAAAGAGATCCAGAGAAAAGAGCTTCCGGAAGCTAACGATGATTTCGCAAGCGAGGTATCTGATTTCGATACAATGGAAGAGTACAAGAAAGACCTTACAGAGAAGTTACAGGCTGAGAAGATTGAAGCAGCTAAGACAGCAGACGAGGACAAGGTCGTTGCTAAGGTGATTGAGAACGCAACAATGGAGATTCCGGATCAGATGGTTGAGGAGCAGGTAAACGGCATGGTGAACGACTATGCGCGCAGACTTGAGAGCCAGGGAATTTCCTTCAAGCAGTACGTTGAGATCACAGGCATGACAGCTGAGAAGATCGGCGAGCAGATGAAGCCGCAGGCGATCAAGAGAATCCAGACAAGACTCGTTCTTGAGGCAGTTGTAAAGGCTGAGAACATCCAGGCTGACGACGCAGCGGTTGAAGAGCAGTTCGACAAGATGGCTGAGGACTTCAAGATGGATAAAGAACAGATCAAGGGTATGTTCGGCGAAGAGCAGATGGCACAGTTAAAGGAAGATCTTGCAGTTCAGAAAGCAATCGACTTCCTTGTAGCTGAGGCTAAGTTCGTTGACTAAGTAAATCAACATACTTTATGACTAATCTGCACGGAAAACATGGTGGGGAATGGTCCGACAGAGGAACAGAAACCACATACAGAGGGGGTTGCTGCGGAGAGTTTTTCTGCGGCAATCCCTAATCGGTTATACAGGGATAGTTCCAAAATATGTGAAAAAAGGTGGATTTCTGCCGGGCCGGTCCCAGACACAGGCGAC
>ULYA01032053.1_pt1 | contig 11681 bp, 10 predicted proteins | sample 1961821 | NCBI WGS metagenome assembly ULYA01 (sample SAMEA4835853, study PRJEB28245) | human gut metagenome | biome: gut microbiome; material: fecal sample | place: Denmark | collected 2008 | reverse complement strand
AGGAAAAAGGGGATGTGCTCCGTATGGCAGACTATATTGATTCCATGGAAATGCAACTGGGAACCGTCTTAAAAGAATTGGGAGAGGTGAAGAAGCAACTGGGTGTGATGCAGGAAAGTAAGGTCAAACTCTTTGCGGTGAATACAATCCAGAAAGCAGAACATCAGGTGAAAACACTTCGTTTTCAGGTGGGAGAATGGAAACGAAAGTTTGTGGAACGGGCAGAACAGGCAGTAGTTGATTTTAAAGAAAAGGGGAAAGATGCCCTTGCCTGTGCGGTAAAGGGAATGCACCTTACCCAAGGCTTGCAAAAAATCCAATCGTCTCTGCATACGGTGATGCTGTCGATGGATCAGAAGATTGACCGTCTGGGGAGCATGGCGGAAGAACTGCAAGTTGCCAAAGGGCATCTGAAAAACGCATTTTTGGAAATGAACGGAAAAGATACCGCAAAAATCACAGAGCGAAATCCGGAACAGGGAATGATCTTTCAAACTCAGAAGGTGTTATTCCAATCCATGCGGAGCATCCATCGGCTGGAACAGAAAACAGAACGATTGCAACAGCAGATTGGAAAACTGGAAGAAAGACAAAGGAAACCGACATCTTTGAAAGATACCCTGCAGGAACTGAGACAGGAATCACATCCTCTGAAGCCTGGCAAAGAAGAAAAAAAGAAGGCGGCAGTTCGATAAAGAGAAAATTTTCAGAGAGAGGTGAGAACTATGAAAGAAGAAACAACGATTACCTTTTTTGCATCTGAATGCGGGGAGTTTCATGGAATGGGAGAGTGTATTGAATGTACATCTTTAAAAGAAGCATTCCGGCATTACCAGAGATTTTGCAAACGTTTCCCTCACATGGTTCCGTCTTTGGAGTTTTCCCTCCACCATGCAGACGATCCGCTGTATAACGAGGGAGAATATCCATTGGCGACCGGGGAGAAGGGAAAAGAGTTATTGTCCTATGTTCCCTATTATGCCAATCATCCGCTGGTGCAGGAAGCGGTAAAGGAACTGGAACAGCTGGAGAGCCAGCAGAAGAAATCAAAAAAGCGAGGAAGGGAACGTTAGAAAGTACAAAAGATGGGAGGTGTGTGATTGAAAGAGATCAAAGAAAAAGTGCGGGGGCAAAGTCCGAAGATCCGTAATCCTGCCTCCCGGCTTCCGAAGGAACTGGTGCGTTCTGCGATGCTGGAAGCAAAAGAAAAGTCCAGCATTATGGCAGATAAGATCGGAAGAGAAACGGGGGAGGAATCCCCGGTAGAATATGCCGGAAACCGCATCCAGCGTGTGGAACAGCGCATGGGAAGAGAAAGTGCTTCGGCAGCCTATCGTGGCGGTAAGAAGCTGGCGGTGAAAACCTATGAGAAGATAAAGGCGCAGAAACAAAAGCAGAGAGAAGCCGCGACACCCTCGTTGGGAGAGGAAAATACAAGAGGTAACACATTTACCCAGGCAGGACAGACAATGGCAAAGAAAGGGCGAACAGAAGCCACAAGAAGCATTAAGGTCAAGCCGGAAGCCGAGAAAACAATTAAGGAAGCTGGAAATCGGACGGTAAAAATAGCGCCCCGTGTGGTGAAAGCCTCTCCGGTTTCTTCCCAGAAAGTGAAAACCCAGGCAGTCTTACAGAAAAAGCAAGCACTGAAATCCATGAAAGCAGCCAGGGAAGCAAAACGGGCTGCCATGCACTCGGTTCAGACTGCCAAGCAAAGTGCAAAGGCAACTGGAAGAGGATTGAAAGCCATGGCAGAAGCTGCCGCTCATGCAGTGAAAGCTGCATTTGCGGCTCTGATGGCAGGCGGTGGTGCGGTTCTGGTTGTTCTGATTTTGATTGTAGGGATTATTGGCGGTGCAGCCTTTTTGGGAAATTCCCAGAGCAGTGAGGCGTTAAGTGCGGAAGTGTTGGCGCATACGCCCGCCATTCAAAAGTATGCCAGTGAATTTGGAATCCCGGAATATGTTCCGGCAATCCAAGCCATTATGATGCAGGAAAGCGGAGGCAGGGGAACCGATCCCATGCAGGCTAGTGAGTGTTCTTATAATACCCAGTATCCCAATACTCCCGGTGCGATTCAGGATGCAGACTATTCCATCAAGGTGGGGATACAGTATTATGCAGATTGCGTCCGGGAAGCCGGATGTGAAAGTCCCCAGGATATGGACAAGCTGAAACTCAGTTGGCAGGGATACAATTATGGCAATGGCTATATCTCATGGGCGTTGGAAAAATTTGGCGGTTACAGTGAAGCCAATGCGTTGCAGTTTTCCCAGGAACAGGCAGCCGCCCATGGCTGGTCTGGTTATGGCGATCCAGAGTATGTGCCTCATGTGATGCGGTATTATTCCGGTGGAGGTTGGTTTGCCGGCCTATTTGGAAACGGACAGCTTGTTACCATTGCGAAAAGCCAGCTTGGAAATGAAGGCGGAGAGAAGTTCTGGTCATGGTGGGGATTTACAGAGAGACAAGAATGGTGTGCCTGCTTTGTCAGCTGGTGTGCGGATCAGGCAGGGCTCATTCAAAAGGAAGCAGTACCGAAGTTTTCTGTTTGTACGGATGGTGTAGCTTGGTTTCAGGCAAAGGGGAAATGGCAGAGTGGAGGAAGTGTTCCGACACCAGGGACTATCATCTTTTTTGATTGGGATCATGACGGAGCCAGTGACCATGTAGGAATCGTGGAAAGCTGCGATGGAACTACGGTACATACGATTGAGGGAAACAGCGGAGATGCAGTAAAGCAGAACAACTATACGGTGAATTCTCAGTCCATTTTGGGATATGGACTGGTTGCTTACTAAAAAATGAGAAAAAATCAAAGAACAGATTGCATTGTAGGAGCAAAGGAACAATGCTATAATAGGGAAGCAGGCAGGGCGCACGTCCTGCCTGGTGATAAATACGAAAAGTACAATCATGAGATTGATAAAATAGAGTCATTGGGGAGTGGAATATTTGAAACGGGAAGAAATTTTTGAATATGTAAAAAAACAATATGGAACAATTCCGGAATATCTTTGGAAGAGTTCTCCTAAGAGTGCAATACTCCGGCATAAAAATGGAAAGTGGTATGCAGCTATTCTGCGAGTTGAAAAATCAAAACTGGGTTTGAAGGAGGAAGGAACCGTAGATATCATCAATGTGAAGTGTGAACCGGATATGGTTGGACTTCTGACACAGACCTACGGTTTTCTGCCAGGGTATCACATGAATAAGAAGTATTGGATCACCATGTTGTTAGATGGAAGTGTAAGTGAGGCAAAAATCTTAGATTTTCTGGATATGAGTTATGATTTGATAGATGGGAAAAAGGATTGAGTTTAGAGGTTCTGTAACGAATTTGATATAGGAGGGATTCTATTATGGACAAGAGAGAACAGATGATCCGGTTATGGTTTTCTATGTGGCTGGAAAAGAAAGATTTGGGAATGGATGATATTTTTGCAGAGAACGTGGTTTATACAGAAAGCTGGGGACCATGTTATAGCAATCGTGAAACCGTAAAGCATTGGTTTCAGGAATGGAATATGAGGGGGAGTGTAATCGCCTGGGATATCAAACAGTTTTTTCATAAAGAAAATCAAACGGTGGTGGAATGGTATTTTAAAAATGTGATGGAGAATGGAGACATTGAAGAATTTGATGGAATTTCATTAATTGAATGGTCAGCGGAGAATAAAATCCAATCCTTGAAGGAATTCGGTTGTAATCTTCATAACTACGATCCGTATCAAAAGAGTGATACGCCCCAATTCAGAGAAGAAAAAATTCATTGGTTTTAAATGCCAGGCAAGTAGTATAAAGGGATTTTAGCAAGCAATGAGAAGGTGTGTGGTAACATGCATCTTCTTTTTTGCGCTCCAAAAGATTTTTAAGATTTCAAAAAGAAAATCATAAATTTTTCGATCTGTAACATTTCTAGGACATTTCTGTTGTAAAATAAAAATTGGAATGATAGCAAAATTGTCGTAAAGGATGAAAAGGAATGAAACAGATTTTAATCGTAGAAGATGATGAACTTTTAAATAAAATGTTAGTTTACAACCTACAGTCAGAATCCTATGGGATTGTTTCTGTGGAAACGGTAAAAGAAGCCATGGAAGTATTAAAAAGCCAACCGTTTGACCTGGTACTATTGGATATTAATCTTCCTGATGGAAATGGATATGAAATTGCAAAAACAATCCGGGATAAATATAGTGATACCATTGTAATCTTTTTGACCGCAAATGACAGGGAAAGTGATGAGATCCGAGGATATGAACTTGGAGCAGTAGATTATATTACAAAACCTTTTTCCATCCATTCCCTGCAGAGGAAAGTAGAAAATGTACTGCGTATGATGCGGCATCATGTGTCCATGCAGGATGTCTTTGATGATGGCAGGCTGTTTTTAAATTTTGCAGAGCAGACAGCTATGCTGGGTGGGAAGCCATTAACCTTATCTACTTTGGAATTTCGGATGCTGAACCTGTTCTGCCAGAACCGCAATCGTGTATTAACAAGAAAGCAGTTGTTGGAAAAAATATGGGACTGCACAGAGAATTATGTGGACGAGCATACGTTGACGACAACGTTAAGCCGCATCCGGGGAAAGATTGAAACAAATGGAACAGTATATATCAAAACGGTGTATGGCATGGGATACAAATGGACCGGAGGTGAACCAGCATGATAGGAAAGAAAATCTCTGTAAAAAAGATGTTTTTTTGGCTGACTTCTGGAATGGCACTTTCAATGACAGCAATCATATTGGTCTCATTCTTTCTGACAAAAAATATCGTAGTGTTATGGGTTGGTCTGGCATTAATAGTCTGTGCAACACTGTGGATGCTTTTTATGGTACAACTGTTGGGGATGAGATTGTCAAATTTTACTTCTGAATTGTGCCAGATCCTTGACGACATGATGAACCGTAGTCAAGAGCCTGAAAATGTATCAGACAGGGAGACGATTTTTGCCCGTATCCATCATCGTCTGGTGCGTCTGTATAATATCCTGCAGGAAAGTAACCGGAAGGTAGAAGCAGAAAGGCAGGAATTACAGTCCTTGGTGTCAGATATTTCCCATCAGGTCAGGACTCCGGTAAGCAACATGAAAATGATTGTAGATACACTTTTGACAAAATCCCTGGAAGAACAGGAGCGGAATGAGTTTCTTAAAAGTGTAAGAGGCCAGATCAATAAGCTGGATTTTTTAATACAGGCATTAGTCAAAACCTCCCGTTTGGAAACCGGGGTGATTCAATTAGAAAAAGAAGATCATTTCATATATGATACTTTAGCGCAAGCTATGAGTGGAATCTTATATTCTGCAGAACAAAAAAAGATCCATGTATCAGTGGAATGTCCAGAGGATGTGCGTGTGTCCCATGACAGTAAGTGGACAGAAGAAGCGATTTTTAATCTGTTGGACAATGCGGTAAAATATACCCCGACAGGGGGAAGTGTCCATGTGTCTGTAGCGCAATGGGAAATGTATGTGGAGATAAAAGTATCCGATACCGGAAAAGGAATTTCAGAGAGCAATCAGGCATCTATTTTCAAGAGGTTTTATCGGGAAGAAGAAATTCATAATCAGCCGGGTGTTGGGATCGGTCTTTATCTGACCAGGGAAATTGTGACACAGCAGGGCGGCTACGTTACGGTGGAATCACAGGTGGGAAAGGGATCGGCATTTTCTATTTTTCTGCCGAGATAAAGAAATATACGGAGGATACTATGGCAGCTGTAAAATTAGTTTCACTTACAAAAGAATATCAAAATGGAGAAAATTATATAAGAGCCGTTGATGATGTATCCTTTTCCATAAAAGAGGGAGAGTTTATTGCAGTCATTGGTGCTTCCGGAAGCGGAAAGTCAACCTTGATAAATTTAATCAGCGGATTGGAAAAGCCCACCCATGGATGTGTTTATGTGCATGATGTAAATTTGACGAAATTATCTTTAGAAGAACAGATTTCTTTTCGCAGATGGCATATTGGAGTTATTTTTCAAAAATATAATCTAATTCCTGCCATGAATGTGTTTGAGAATATCGTGCTTCCGGCAAAATTACTGGAGAGGACAGTAGATGAAAAAGAGGTTTTCCGTTTGGCAAAAACTCTGGGAATCGAAGAGAAGCTCTTTCAGATGCCGGATGAGTTATCTGGAGGACAACAACAAAGAGCAGCCATTGCCAGAGCTGTCTACACCCATCCCACCATTCTGTTAGGGGATGAGTTGACGGGAAATCTGGACTCCAGAACCAGCGTTTCTGTTATGGAACTGTTAAAAAAGATTAGCAGGCAATATCAGCAGACCATGCTTGTGGTTACCCATGATGAAAAAGTTGCTGCCATGGCAGATCGGATCATCCGCATGAAAGACGGAAGGGTGGTGGAAGATGAAGAACTATGATTATCACCGTCCGGCAGAAAAAGTGCTTTTGGATTCTTACCGAAAGCAGAATCGAAACAAAAACCGTCTTTTGTTTCTGGCAGTTGCACTTACCGTTGGAGTGATTTTCTGTATGATAAGCTTTGCCTATGGGAAAATACAGGTGGACATCCAAAAACATATCCGGACAGATGGAATGACAGTGTCAACGTATCTTGAAAACGGTACAGAAGAAATGGCAGGGCAGTTGCATACGCTCTCCTACATAGCAGAGACGGGAAAAGAAAAATTTGCCGGAAAACTATGCAATCAAACTATAAAATATTGCGACTGTGTTGTGGCAGATGAAACAGCATTTGAAACCATGCTCTGTCCGGCCTATACACAAATCGTAGGAACGTATCCCAAACAGGAAAACGAAATCATGCTTTCGGTCAAAACCTTAAAGTATCTGGGAATCTCGGAACCAAAGGTGGGAATGGAATTAAATCTGGATTTTTATTGGAATGACCTTTTTCAAACAAAAGGAACCGGACAGCAGACGTTTCAGCTTTCCGGATATTTTACAGAATATCAGAATCAGGGGGCAAGTTCTTCCATTGCATTTTTATCCGAGAAGAAACTGAAAGAAAGCGGAGCTGGATGGGAGCCCTGCAGGATACTGCTGAAACCGGAAAAGGATTCTGTCAGTGGTATGCAGATGGAACAACAGTTGCAGAAAGATATCCGGTTGGAAGAAGGACAGCGGATTGTCAGCATGGATTCGGCTGCATACCGGACAGTGGAAGGAATGCTGGGAAGTTATGGATTTGCAGCTTTATTTTCTTTTTTGATTCTGTTGTGTATGTTTTTATTCATCTATAATATTTTGAATTTATCATTGGAAAAAGACTTACAGCAATATGGTCTGATGGAAGTAGTCGGGGTACAGCAGCATCAGATTATACAAGTGATATTCCGGCAGATGATGGAAGTTGTCTTGATAGGAAGTCTTGCAGGCGTTGTCATAGGCAGTCTGGTGGTACTTGGAGTCCTGCCCTCTGTCATTGGAAAACTGTATCTTGGACAGGCAGAAGAACTGGAGGGAATTTCGTTCTACCAGCCTGTGTTCTTTCTAATAGCCATTCTTCCAGTGGCAGTGACTTTGGGTGTTGTGATACTTCTGGTAAGGCAAAAAATCAAAGTTCTGAGTCCTCTGGAGTGTATGAACTATGGAACGGGTACTGTTGCAGAAAAGAAACAAACAAAGAAAAAGAAAGCCAGCTTCCGAAGTTTTGGAAACGCTCCGGAAGTTTATCTGGCCAGGAGATATCTGTTCCGCAACAAAAAGGCTTTTTTCATCACCATGATTTCCCTGACCATAGGATGCGGATTAGCTCTTGGATCTTCTGTGATTGTAAAGGGGGTAGATCTGCAAAACCAGTTTATGAAAGAACCTGATTTTCAAATCCACATTACACAGGAAGCCTGCAGCACACTGATGGAAACTTCCCCGGATACAGAAAATATGGTCTTTTTCCCGAATGAATTCTTGGAGAACATAAAGCAGACCGCAGGAAATAGTTTGCGGGACGAAACACAGATACAGGGATTTTATCCCATTGTTGGGGAAAATGGGAGAGATAGCATCAAGTTATTAAATGACGGGGAAACCGTTCCGACTGTGATTCAAAAAATTTCTTCTTATGAAAAAGAAAAACTGCAGGAATTTCTGAGAGAGCAGGAGATGACAGCAGACTGGGAAACATTTGCACACGGAAATGGAACGTTTCTTCTCCATGACCACAGAGTGTCAGAATATGCAGAAGGGCAGGCATTGGAGCAGCTTGGAAATACAATAGAAGTGTATGATCTGGTACCGGTGGGAACCGATATGTCCGGTCTGGTTCCAGAGACACTGGTCAATTGCGGATATCTGGATATTACAAAGGAAGGATTTCCGGAATTAGAGTTGTGCTGGGATGGCAGAAATACCAACCTTCTTCTTGTAACAGAAGAAACCTTTGAAAACCTGTCAGAGAATCTTACCCCACAGACATTTGAAATGAGTTTTTCTGTAGAAAAGGAACAGGAATCGGGCTGTAAAAACAGATTAAAGGGAATGATCCAAACAGAGAATATGGAATTTCAGTCTGAAAACGGATATGCAGAGCAATTAAATTTATTTCAGATGGAGTGTCGGTCAGACCTCTTGTTAAAAGAATCGGAGTATATTCAGACCAGCAGACTGTTGCTTCTGGTAATCAGTGGATGCCTGATTTTTATCGGGATTATGAATTTTTTAAATGTAAGGGTAACGGACATGTTACTTCGAAAAAAAGAATGTGCCATTATGAATCGTGTGGGAATGACCAGAAAGCAGTTGCAGCGGATGTTCCTTGCGGAAGGAATGTTTACCTGGCTGTTACTGAGTGTTCTTCTGGTAACAACGGGAACGCTGTTGATAGGCGGGATTGGATGGTACATGAAAACAAAGATCTCTTATTTTGTATTCTATTATCCGCTGAAAGAAATGGTTGCTCTACTGATGATTTTACTTGCAGGCAGTATTCTGGTACCAGAAATTTTCTTTAAAAAGTTTTATAGAAAAGCGGATACTAAATAATTGGAGGGAATTGAATGATGTATCAAACCGTTTTAATAGAAAATATTACTACTGAAAATGTAACTGAAAAAATAAATGCTAAACTTATAGAAATGGAAAAACAAAGCTACAAACTTGTAACTATGTCATTTTGGGGAGCTGAAAAAGCTGTCTTGATTTTCAAAAAAGGATTAAAAGGCAGTTTGCTGTGATATTTTAAATAGAATTATAGTCACAGATAAAATCAAGAACAGCAGAATATCATATTTGGTATCTTTTGTAATTTTTTGAAATGTCCGAGATTTGTAACAATTCAGGCTGAAATTCCTTGAATTTTGTTCTTTTCTCGGACATTTCTGTGACATTTGTATTTTATAATAGAGTCATCATAAAGAAAGGCAGAAAGGAGCTTATAGAATATGAGTATTTTACAGACAATCGATTTAAAAAAATATTATGGTACGGAACCGAATATTACAAAGGCACTGGATGGTGTGAATTTTTCTGTGGAAGAAGGAGAATTTGTAGCAGTAGTAGGAACTTCAGGTTCCGGAAAATCCACGATGCTTCATATGATGGGAGGTTTGGACACTCCTACCAGCGGAAGAGTTATTGTACGGGGAGAAGAACTGGCAAAGAAAAACGATGAAGAACTGACGATTTTCAGGAGAAGAAATATTGGTTTCATTTTCCAAAATTATAATTTGGTTCCGATTTTAAATGTTTATGAGAATATTGTCCTTCCGGTAGAACTGGATGGAGATACGGTAGATCAGGGATTTATGGATGAAGTAGTTCATATGCTGGCTCTGGAAGATAAACTAAAGAATATGCCGAATAATCTCTCTGGAGGACAGCAGCAGAGAGTTGCGATTGCAAGGGCTCTGGTTGCGAAACCTGCCATTGTGCTGGCCGATGAACCTACAGGTAACCTCGATTCGAAAACCAGTGCAGATGTTATGGGATTGATCAAACGGACCAGTTATGAGTTTCACCAGACGGTTGTAATGATTACACATAACAATGAGATCGCCCGACTTGCGGATCGGATTGTCCGTATTGAGGATGGTAGGATCGTGGAATAAGGAGGTGGCAGGCTATGACTTGGCCTTTTGAAAATAATACAAATGGAATTGTCAAGAATCTGGCGAAGAGGAATTTAAAAAGCGAAAAACGAAGAAATGTCATGGTAATAATATCAGTAGTTTTAGCTGCTTTTTTAATCAGTCTTTCCGGTTTGGCTGGAGTTTCACTGATGCAAACAGAAAAGAAGAAAGTGATAGATACTTATGAAGCAACTTATGTACAGGTAGATGAAACGCATATAGAAGAGTTAAGAGAAGTGCCGGAATTTGCACGTGTGGGAGAATACTATATGTACGGGGAGGAAGTTTCTACACAAGGATTTAAGGGCTTCTTTGTTTATGCTGATAAAGAAACCATGTATATGGCACGTTCCCAAATGAATTTGGCAGATGGAGATTTACCGGAAGAGAAAAATGAAATTGTAGTAAGTAAAGAATGGCTTTCAAAATTTTTCCCAGACTGTCATATCGGTGATTCAGTTACCTTGGATACGGAAAGTTTTTCGGGTGAGTATACTATTTCAGGTATTTTAGATACAACAGGGCAAGAAAAACAAAATATTTACTCTTTTCTTATCTCCAAAGAAATGCTGGAGCAGTGTACGAAGTATGAACCTGACGGATACTTTGCCTATGTACATCTGAATCATGTAAATCAGTTAGACGGAGAACTTATCAAATCTTACGTTCAGAAGATTAAAGAGGAGTTGCAGATACCTGGAGTCGGTTTTCATGATGCTTATTTCCGTTATATTGACGGAGACATTTCCATGGAGAATGTTTTGCTGCTTATGGCTTTTGCAGGTATTGTTTTGGTAGGTGGCTGTGTTGTAATTCAAAGTATTTTCCGTATTTCCATTATTGATAAAATAAAAAGCTATGGTCAGCTCCGGACTGTTGGTGCTACCAAAAAGCAGATTATGCGTATTGTAAAAAAAGAGGGACACTCTTTGGGATGGAAAGGCATGTCTATCGGGATTTTACTTGGTTTAGGAGTGACACTTTTGTTATTTCCCAAAGGTTTTTCTCTTTCAGGCTATCTTTTAGTGATTGGATGTACAGTATTGATCTGCTGGACCATGATTTGTCTGTCTATCCGAAAACCTGTGAAATTAGCCGCAGATATCTCACCAGTTGAAGCAGTTCGTTTTACTTCCCTTCAAAAGAAGATAAAAAATCGGGCGAAGAGAAAAAAGATTAGCCCTTGTTCTCTCGGAATGCTGAACTTTCGCAGGGATTGGAAGAAAACAGTCAGTATTGTGTTTTCGCTAAGTTTGGGCGGGATTCTGCTTTTGGCTGTTAGTTCTTTGTTGCTTCTGCAATCCCCGGAAAAAATGGCAAGACAGCATTTCAAAAATGGGGACTATAAGATTTATATGGATTCGGATAAGGAACATATTGATATTCTCAAACAAGGAAATCCATTGAATGAAGAATTAAAACAGGAAATCCTGGGGATTGATGGAGTGGAAGAGATTCTGGTTACAAGGAAATCTGCAGGTTATGAAGCCACTTTCCACGGGCTTACTGCTCGCGGTACTTGCGATATGATTACTAACGAAAATAAGGAACTTCTGGCACAAGCTGTTGTAGAAGGAAGTATGCCGGGCGACAATAGTATTTTATTGAAAGACG
>ULYA01006805.1_pt1 | contig 11714 bp, 10 predicted proteins | sample 1961821 | NCBI WGS metagenome assembly ULYA01 (sample SAMEA4835853, study PRJEB28245) | human gut metagenome | biome: gut microbiome; material: fecal sample | place: Denmark | collected 2008 | reverse complement strand
AGTCTGGAAATGGATTTATTGTTTATAAGATAGATGCAATCGTCGTTTCGATCGTAATAGTAAATTTTATTTCCTGATTGTTCGATATAGGTAGACATAAATTCAAAAGATTGATCATCTCCATCATGCTCTAACAGCAAAGATTCTTGGTTTTCGATCGGATTGTAAAGCCAAACACCGTTTCTCTTATACACTTTATTTATACAAGGTTGTATGATTAATAACTGATTGTCCATCCATGCAAAATCTCTCATAAAATATTCTATTTTATATGAATATGCATATTCTCCTTTATAGGTATAAACATTGACTTTGAAATTCATCATATCATAGATATGTATTAAATTCGAAGTAGAATCAATAGCTATTGCATTGTCTTTATGATATTCTTCTGGCCCTTGACCAATCCTATTGATGTGACTCACCAGTTTATGATCTTTTAAATTAAAAACGAAAACTCCCTCATTTTTAGAATCTTGAAAAATAAGTGTATCTGAATCAAAATAGATTTTTTTGATTCCTGATAATAAACATTCTTCTCCTGCATCTAAATTAATATATTCAACCCGTTCAAATATAGAAGAATAGTTTATGCTACTCTCTGCATGCTCTAAATTGATAAATATAGAATCGACTTTAGTGTCTATGCAAGATGAGCAAATTAATAATAGGGCCAAGCTGATGTTATGTATTTGTTTTAAAATCATATCAATACCGTATGTGAATGTTTGATAATATGTTTTAACATGCCAAGAGTCGTGATTAAGGCCTCTTGGCATAATTTTTATCAACAAGGACTGTATGCTCCAGAACAATCTAAGTAAGGATCATCTTTGCAACAACCATTTGGCTCATAAACGAGTTTACTATGTCCCCAATCCGGTCCATGTTCTCCTCTTGCTAACGCATCAATATTTTCCAATGCCAAGTCTGACAATTCCACTTTCTGTTTATTCTGCTGATAATTCCAGCCAGCCGCTACGGCAATGGCTGCAAAGGCGATAACGCCCAAAATTTTCTTTCCCATATCTGTATTATATTGATGGGTTTTAAATTCGTTTGTCTCAGTTCTTTGTCCGGTATCATTTCCCGGGACGGGTGATTTCTAACCCTTTTGTTGTTATTTCTAAATTTACTACTTTTGTGCTCACCTCCTTCTTTATTAGTTATTGAATGAGGAAAAGTCCGGGAGTTTCTGTTTATGCTTGTGAGGCGGTAGGCAGAGACTCCTTTCTTTTTCCCGTTAATCTTTATTCGACTGTCCCGATAAAACTCATCATCATATATTCCGCATCGGGTATCCGATAGTCTACCGGCTCGGTGACGAAACGGGTGAACGCCATATCCTGTGGAAACACGATCTCTTTCCCTTGCCATTCCTGAACCAACAGGGCGAACTTTTCTTTGTTATTCTCCTTGCAAGCGGTTAACAAAGAAAGAAGTAGTAAGATGTAGAGTTGTTTTTTCATTTAATCGTTATATTTTAAATTCCATGATCGGTTCATCACTTTCTACACATGTGGCGATAATCGTCTTTGTTTTTTCGTTTACATCGATTCCGTATATGGGTTTGTCTAATATATATTTATGTAAAGGATTTCCTTTCAAGTCGAATACATAAATATAACGTCCTCCGTCCTCAGGTTTTTCACCTCGTTGATGTGATGCCAATTTGTCTTTAAACCGGACTCCCTGGAATACGCTGTAGATATGTTTGTCCGTAATGACAATATCACTGAATCCCATTATTCCGGTCGGGAAGCCCTCGCCTTTTACACTCTTAAATTGGGGCTCGCCGTTCGGACCGTATAATACGGTATGGGTATTTTCTTGGGTGTTATAGATTTCAATGGATTCCCCTAATTGGGTGACCATAGCCAATATGCCATTGTGCGGGTTATAATCAATAAAGCTACGCCATGCCTGGGCCAGTGCCGGATGGTTTTCTTGTGCAAAATCTTTTTCAGATGGGATTTTACCTATGCTTTTGATAGGTTTACCACTGTAGTCGACTTGCCAATAACGGTGCTCGCCTAAATAGTCGGGGATGAGGAAACAGGAATCTGTAGCATAAAAGTCTAAAGAACGAACTAAACTTTTATCCAGCGGTATTACTTCTTGTCTTGTAGCCGACCGATTTTCAGCAGAGACAACCCAACGCGATATTTGCATTTTATTTGCGTCGAGAGCATAGATTGCATCGGGCGAATCAAACTGGAATGTTTCAGCAGAAAGCATTTCTTCCGGTCCTTCACCCCGTTTGCCAAAAGAAACAATATGTTTCCAATTCGGATATGTGAAAGCATGAAAATAATTGTCTGCGTTATGCAAATCCATTACAATAGCAATACTGTCTTTGACCGCTACCCGGAATGGGTAGCGGAAGAAGGCAGTGTCCAGTTCGATCACCCGCGCACTTATTGCCTTTTCATTGGGAAAAGTCGAATATCGTGGGTAGTAAGTACCGGGGGAATCGGTACAGGAGATTATCGCACTGATACCTATTGATAATATGTATGCAAAACGTTTCACAATTATTCTAAACTATAACCTGATATTTTATATTCTACTTTGTGGCCTCGGCAATCGACTGAACCGATACTGTAGCAATAGGCTCCTGCATCGTTTTCACTTTGGGCCAACGCTTCAATATTCTGAAAAGCCAGACTGTCCAGTGTATTTGTTTCATGACTATAAAACAGGCTGTACATAGCCACCAAACAACTTGCAATAAAAAGCAATTTTAATACTGTTTTCTTTTTCATGTTTCTTTTTTGGGCGTAAAAGTAGTCTTCCGGTTTAAGATTGTCAACTTAAAATGGAAACACTTTACTGTTTCCAGTGAAATGTTGCCAAAGTGTTGACGCGGCTTGCTGATTTTGTTACTTTTGTATCACAAATTGAGACAAAAATGGAAAAACACAGGAGTATTATAGTTTTTTGGGGGATATTGGTTTTAACGATTTTGGTTGTGTTTTTATCTTACCGATATGTCATATCTGTAAAAAACATAGAGATTCAAAGAACTTTTTATTTGTTTAAACAATCTGTAGAACAGGAAAAGGTGCTGATGCAACCTGAACAGATGTTTTTGGGAGATTTGAAAACTGAACTCCGATCGGATTCTGTCATTATTGAAACTGAAAAAGGAAAAGTTAAGTATAAAAAGAATAAGCAGGAGGACAGTCTTACTTTGCCCGATAAAAGAGAATGGTTTTTTCAGATGTTCATAGCATTCGAAAATCCCAATCGTGCCTTTACCCTCGACAGTCTTTTTCAAGAAGAACTAAAAAGTGAAGGCATAATCGCCCAGACGGCTGTTTCTTTTTCACAAGGTGACAGCCTTGTCAGTTGTTCGAATAAGCCGTTATCTCGGGCAGGGATCGCTTTGGAGCCCATTGTCTTTGGTGTAGAACATGATCAAAGAGAAATAAAACTACAAGCGTATGTCCTGTTTTCCCATTCCTATTTATTTAGCCGGATGCCTCTGATTTGGGGGCTGATTTTGTTGTGGTGCATTCTTGTTATTATAATGTATATATGGCAACGCCGCAAAAATGTAGAGCATAATAAAGCGGTTGTTACTCCTGTTACGCCCGTACCGGCAGTGCTTTCTTTGGATGCTTCGGAGTGGATAGAGATAGCGCAGGATGTTTTTTTCTGCAAGAAAACGGGAGAATTGAAAGATCGGGATCATAAAGTTTTTTTGGCAAGAAACCGTTTACGTGCTTTTATCTGTTTTTGGGAAGCTCCGGATCATACTGTCAGCTATCCTGTTTTTTGTAATGATGTGTTAGGGCGGCCTTTGAGCGAAGATGAATCGACAGAAGAAAATAGGCAGCTAAACCGAGCGATAAAGAAATCTATGACGCAAACCATAATGCGACTGCGAGAAGATTTGACGACTTTCCCCGAGTTGTCTATTGAAAATGCTTCCGGTTTATCTTATCGCCTGAATATTGGAACTGTCCGGGAGAGCAACGTAGGGTTGTCAGAATGTGAATCTGATGTTCTTTAGATATGTTAAAATATACAATATCCCTCTGCTAAATAGTTATATTGGACATTTGTTTGTATTTCAGTCCTTTATTAGATTTTGTGTTTCTTAAAAAATATTACCTCTGCGGGTAATTTAAAAAATATGGGGTAGAAAATCAAAATAGATGCGGTAGAGTTTCGATTTGGACTAATGGGTGTTTTGATAATCTATACAATAAGGTGTGGAATGGCAATAAGGAGGTAACCGAATCATTGATGTATGCTTTTGTTTTTATGAGAAACATAGCAGGAAAAACAGGAAATTACTATCTTTGTTGTATTGCGAGTTGAATGCACAGCTCCAACAATTTTGAAAGGACAGCCATGAGCAATAAGATTTATCCGATAGGTGTACAAAATTTTGAGAGCCTCCGCCAAGACGGTTATTTTTATATCGATAAAACCGAGTTTATCTACCGTCTTGTCAAGTCGGGACGTTACTATTTCCTGAGCCGTCCGCGCCGTTTCGGAAAAAGCCTGCTCATATCAACGCTCGAAGCCTATTTTCAAGGTAAGAAGGAGCTATTCGAAGGCTTGGCGATGGAGCGGTTAGAGAAAGACTGGTCACACTATCCGATCCTGCATCTGGATTTAAATGCACGCCAATACGACAGGCCGGAATCTCTGCTCGAAGAATTGAACAAACATCTTGAGATTTGGGAACAGACGTACGGCAGTCCGTATGGTGACCGTAAACCGGAAGAGCGTTTTTACCAAGTTATTCGCTGTGCATATAAAAAGACCGGCCAGCGGGTTGTGGTCCTTGTGGACGAATATGACAAACCGCTGCTTCAGGCAATTGGGAATGCGGAATTGCAGGAGGCTTACCGTAATATCCTAAAAGCTTTCTATGGGGTTTTGAAATCAACGGATGGCCATATTCAGTTTGCTATGCTGACGGGGGTGACCAAATTTGGAAAAATAAGCGTATTCAGTGATCTGAACAACCTGGACGACATTTCCATGCGCGAACCTTATGTCAATCTCTGCGGAATTTCCGAACAGGAAATACACGACAATCTGGAAGAAGAACTCCATGAATTAGCAGAACTCCAAAACATGACATACGAGGATGTTTGTATCAAACTCAAAGAGTATTACGACGGTTATCATTTCGTAGAAAATACCATCGGCATATATAACCCGTTCAGCCTGCTCAACACATTTAAATATAATAAGTTTGGCAATTATTGGTTCGAGACCGGCACACCGTCCTATTTGGTCATGTTGTTGAAACAAAGCCATTACGATCTGGAACGTATGGCTAATGAAGTTACCAGCTCGGACATCTTGAACAGTATTTATGAAGATTTGAATCCTATCCCGCTCATTTACCAGAGTGGCTACTTGACAATCAAGGGGTATGACGAGGAATTCGGAGTTTATCGGTTAGGGTTTCCTAATCGAGAAGTGGAAGAGGGGTTTATCAAATACTTAATGCCTTTCTATACCAGTGTCGATAAAGTAGAATCTACTTTTGAAATACAAAAATTCGTCAATGAAATCCGTAAAGGGCAACCTGATGCATTTTTACGACGCTTGCAAAGTTTCTTGGCTGATACACCATACGAACTGGCTCGCCAATTGGAATTACATTACCAGAATGTTCTTTTTATTGTTTTCAAATTGGTTGGTTTTTATGCGCAGGTCGAATACCACACCAGTGTGGGGCGTATTGATTTAGTTTTGAAGACGCAAGATTATATTTATATTATGGAATTTAAGTTGGAAGGGACTGCACAAGATGCATTGAAGCAGATTAACGAAAAGCAGTATGCACTCCCGTTTGCTACTGATCCCAGAAAACGATTCAAAATCGGAGTGAATTTCAGTAACAGGTTGCGGAATATCGAAGAGTGGATTATTGAAGAATAAATTTGATTTCTTATACCTTATTGTTAATAAAATATTTTTTTACATTTGGAGCTGTACAAGACAAGTGCTCTTTTCCAGTAAGTAAAACGGTGTTTTATGCATTGATTGGCCACTTTGTTTCCATGACGACCGTCTTTATTGCCATGACAAGGGATTTTATAGGCATGAAGACGGTCGTCATTATATATGATCTCGGCAACTTACGGTAACGAAGACGGTCGTCATAGGGAAATTCTGTGCTCCTCGCTGGAAAAAAGCGGAAAATGCTTTTGGCGTAAATGTATGTGTCATGGATGTTGTTCGGAAATATTCGGCTCTCAGAGAGTTGAGGTTTTTCACATTGTTACTGTTTTGCTGTTTTAGGGTGGCACAATGGAGTCGGAACGTGGACGAGTTGCCGGATCCATGACATTTGTTGCCACCCTGAAACAGATTAATCGTACAAAGTGTCAGATTGAAATGACGCACTATTTCAGGTGAAATAGAAAAATGGCAAAAAAAGAGGTTATTGTATTATTCTTCAATAATCCACTCTTCAATGTTCCGCAGTTCGTTACTGAAATTAATCCCGATCTTGAATAATTTTCTTGGGTCGGAAGCGAATGGAAGTGCATACTGCTTTTCGTTAATTTGCTTAAGCGCTTCCTGGGCAGTACCTTCCAATTTGAATTCCATCACATAGATGTAGTCATTTGTTTTCAATACCAAATCGACACGTCCCCTGCTTGTGTGGTATTCGACTTGCGTATAAAAACCGACCAGTTTGAAAACGATGAAGAGGACATTCTGGTAATGCAATTCCAATTGGCGGGCCAGTTCGTATGGGGTGTCTGCAAAGAAACTTTGCAGGCGTCGGAGGAACGCATCGGGTTGGCCTGATTCTATTTCACGAACAAATTTTTGGATCTCGAAAGGAGATTCTACTTTGTTTATATTCGTGTAGAAAGGCATCAGGTAGCGTACAAACCCTTCCTCTACTTCGCGATTAGGGAAACCTAACTGGTAAATACCGAACCTTTCATCATAACTTTTAATGGTCAGATACCCGCTTTGATAGATTACCGGGATAGGGCTCGACGAGTCGGCATAAATGCTGTTTAGAACATCCGAACTGGTCTCTTCGTTTGCCATGCGTTCCAGGTCGTAATGGCTTCGCTTCAACAGCTCAACTAAATAAGAAGGCGTACCGGTTTCGAACCAATAGTTGCTGAACTTATTATATTTAAATGTGTTGAGCAGGCTGAACGGGTTATATATACCGATGGTGTTTTCCACAAAATGATAACCATCGTAATGCTCCTTGAGTTTGGCGCAGGTTTCCTTGTATGTCATGGCCTGTATGTCTGCCAACTCATGAAGTTCTTCTTCCAAATTGTCGTGTATCTCCTGTTCGGAAATACCGCAGATATTGACGTATGGTTCACGCATGGAAATGTCGTCCAGATTGTTCAGGTCGCTGAATACGCTGATTTTTCCGAATTTTGTCACTCCTGTCAGCATGGCGAACTGGATATAGCCGTCCATCGATTTCATTACTCCATAGAATGCTTTTAAGGTTTCACGATACTCTTTTTGTAAAGTCGTATTCTCTATGGTTTGCAGTAAAGGTTTATCATATTCGTCTATCAGGATCACCACTTTACGACCTGTCTTTTCATAGGCTTTGCGGATAAGTGTGACAAAACGGTCGTCTATTGTTTCGTCTGATTGGACAGAACCGTATTCTTGTTCATAGATGAGAAACTGGCGGTCTATCAGACGGAGTAGGTCGTCTTCTGTATCAAATTTTTTAGCATTCAGGTCTAAATGCAGGATCGGATGCTCGATCCAGTCTTTTTCCAGCTTTTCCATGGCAAGCCCTTCGAACAGCTCTTTCTTGCCTTGGAAATAAGCTTCAATGGTAGAAATGAGCAGGCTTTTTCCGAAGCGTCGGGGACGGCTCAGAAAATAATAGCTACCGGTTTTAATAATCCGGTAGATAAGTTCGGTTTTATCGATATAGAAATAACCGCCGGTTCGAAGTTTTTCGAAGTTCTGTATGCCTATCGGATAAATTTTATTGCTCATGCCTATCTTGTTTTATTTATTTAAACTGTGCATCCAGTTCGTAATACAACAAAGATAGTAATGTTTCTTTGCATAGCCAAGCTTGTCGGACTGATATAGCCTAAATTATACCTTACTAAATTCAAATAAGCAAACACAAGGAAACATTAAAAGAATTCTATTATACAGGGATTATCTTCTGCATGGCAATTTATCTTATTGCCGAACTTGTCAAAAAGATCGTTCCCGTACTCGGATAGTTGTTCGGGATTAGCATATAGCAAGACACTGTTGTCACTGTCGGCCACCGATATAGTGGAAAGTACGGAGCCATAAGTAAATTCAGTTGATACGGCTTGCCCGTTTTGGATTTTGGTCAGGAAGTTTTGCCCATTATTGTGCGTCTGTACCCAGATAATATCGCGTAGTGAAACGAGGTTGTTAATGTATGAACCTTGGTTGGCTTTCAGGATAAAATCCATTCCGTCGATCTTGAAAGACTCGAGTAGTTGTTCTTTTGAAAGATATGATTGATCTTGGGTAAATACCCCCTCCCTGAATGTTTCCGTTTCGGAGTTAAATGCTACATACGTGTTAGATATCCCTAACTGGAATAGATAGTCTGAACCACATGCTATGAACTGTACGGGACGGAACATAATGAAAGGAATTTCTTTTTTCAGATAGTCGGAAAGTATCTTCCCTTCTTTATCGGTCAAAGTGAGTGTATTTTCATTTTGTCCGGTTACCAACAGGATGTGCGAGTTATCCAGTCTTTTGAATTTGTGGATAACATAGGAATAGGGTATTTTGAATTTAAATGATAAATCAGCTGCATCATACACTTTCAGGCTTATATTATCTGAAATCCAGATTTCAGTAGTTCTCTCTGTTTCACAGATATCGAAATCCTCGATACGCTGATATTCTTCCGGCCCTTGCCCTTGTTTAGACAGTACGGATACAAATTTCCCTTTTTCATTGAAGTGCAGGATTGATTGCCCGCCGGATGAAGAAATATAATAGTGGCCTTTGAATTTTTTTATTTTGTCTATTTGCCCGACCAGACACTCGGAAGTGGTTTCCAGAGGTGTAATCTCACTTTTATCCGTAAATAAATCGGACCATCGGGGATGCATCTCCTTTGGGGTGGGAAAATTCTCCAATAGAATTTTCTCCTCTTGCTTTTTTTCCGTACAGGAAAGGTATAAGCATAATAAAGTGACGAGTAAAAAGACGGTTCTATTCATAATTTTTATTCTTTTATTTCGATAGTTAGTAATATCCAGCTGTTCCCGTCGGGAGATAATGCCGGTAATAACCTTTGGATGGCCGGATAAGTGCATTTGATATTCTGGTAATGTTCGGCAAGCTCCTTTTCCTGGACGAGCACATATAAATTCTTGCCGTCGGAACCGATAAATGGATTATAAGAGATGGGCATGAAGTTGTCAAACAAACGGTTGAAGGAATATAGAACATTATTTTTCAGATTGATAGAACAGAAATCTTCCCGCTTGCCGACTAATTTAAAGAATAGTTTGCCGGAAGCCTGGTTGAAGCTATAATGAGAATAAATGTACTTTCGCTTTGTGATGATTTCCGACATTTCCTGATCTTCTCCAGGACCGTATGGATGTTTGTCTTTTGTTAGGAAATCTCCGTGGAAATCGAGAAAAAGGAAGGGATAGACAGCTCCTTTTTGCTGATTATAAGAATAGATCGTATCTATATCATTAGGAAAAATGAATAAATTATTCGCCTTCTCATCTTGTGCATATATATTTTGCGGGGCAGATGGCCATTCTTCTTTTCCCCATTTCGGAAGGAACAGCTTATTTATAGATTTGAAATCTGTTAGTGCAAGAAAATGACCTTCAATGCTTCCTCGGCTGTTGCATGTGCCCCCTGAGTAAACGAGGAAGTTTTGCTGTCCAACCGGTATGAGGTTGGCGCAGGGAAAAGGTAAAGATACCCTTTTAATGGGTGTCCCGTCCAATTTGAATTTATTGATTATTTTGAAACGGCTGACGACCCACAATTCTTCTGCATCCGGTATGATGGCCATCGAGATAACGAGAAGCGCATCGGCAAAAGTCAGTTCTTTAACGAGTTGTCCGGATTTATCGAAGATCACTACTTTATTTCCGGCAATTGCCCTACCCATTATGTAGAGACGGTCCTTATGTGTAGTCATGGTTATGCCATAATCAAACAAGTTGGATTCCAGTCGAGTACAGGAGATATTTTTTACCAGGTTGTCAAAATTGATTGTTTTATACTCGGACATATCTATTCGCGTCACCGTATTGTGCTCTTTGTCCGATTGGATAGGAATCGTACTGCCCTTTGCATAACAACAAACGGTGAAAAATAGAATAAGTATTTTTATTTTCATGGTCATGTTGTGTAGACTTAAGTTTCTCTAATAGGTTATTACAAATGTACTATAAATAATTTGAGTTTGTTATATTTGTAACAATAATAAACTTCAACTGTTTTTAGTAGAGTAAAGATTCGGATTATGAGGCTTTTTTCGGGAATACGGGAGCGTGTGGATGCTTTTCTTCATGATGAAAAATTGAAGAAGAAGCTGTATATCATTATATTCGAATCAGATACTCCAATGGGAAAACTGTTCGATACCTGTCTGATCGGGTTTATTATCGCAAGCGTATTGGTTGTGGTATTGGAGAGCATACGGTCTTTTTCATATCATTATACGTTGGGATTACGGATATTGGAGTATGTGTTTACGGCTTTCTTTACTTTTGAGTATCTGGTTCGTATCTATTGCTCGCCAAAACCCAAAAAGTATATTTTCAGCTTTTTCGGGATCGTGGATCTGCTGTCGACATTGCCGGTCTATCTGAGTTTTTTCTTTGCCGGTACTCGTTATCTGCTTGTGATCCGTGCATTCCGGTTGATTCGTGTTTTTCGTGTATTTAAGCTATTTAACTTTCTGAAAGAAGGTAATATGCTATTGAAGTCGCTCCGGATCAGCGCACCGAAGATATTTGTGTTTTTCTTTTTTGTCCTGATTTTGGTGACTTCGATCGGTACGATAATGTATATGATAGAAGGAAATCAGCCCGGTACGCAGTTCAATAATATTCCGAACAGCATCTATTGGGCGATCGTGACGATGACGACTGTCGGCTACGGAGACATAACGCCTGTGACACCTGTCGGGCGCTTCCTGTCGGCGATCGTGATGTTGATCGGTTATACGATTATCGCTGTCCCGACAGGGATTGTGTCGGCAACAATGGTAGGGGAACAGCGTAAAAAAAATAGGATGGAATGTCCGCATTGCCACCGGACGGGACATGAAGAGGAAGCCGAATATTGCAAATATTGCGGTTCGAAATTGGATCAGGAAGAAACAGGGAAATGATAATTTTGTATATTTGCCCCCCGATAGACAGATCAATGTAATTTTTCTTAATAGTTTAATTTTAATTCATTTTATTATGAAACGAATTGTGTTTTTATTGTTCTCAGTTTTCTGTGCATGTGCACTTAGCGCACAATCTCTTAACACGCTGACTCCGAAAGAAGAAAAGCAGGGATGGGTATTACTTTTCAATGGTACGAACCTGGACGGATGGACTTCGGTAGGCAAGAATGTTCCTCCTACAAACGGATGGACGGTAGAAGACGGTATCCTGACTGTCAACAAAAAAGGTGAAAAACGGGGTGGTGACATCATTACGAAAGACGAATATTCCGATTTTGACCTTTGTTTTGAATTT
>ULYA01014911.1_pt1 | contig 12016 bp, 9 predicted proteins | sample 1961821 | NCBI WGS metagenome assembly ULYA01 (sample SAMEA4835853, study PRJEB28245) | human gut metagenome | biome: gut microbiome; material: fecal sample | place: Denmark | collected 2008 | reverse complement strand
AAGCTGATGCAGCTGCTTGCAAAGGAAAAGGGCAAATATCTCTTTACCGCGGGCGCAAATCCATACCTTACCATCAAGCCGGCAAGGGGAGAGGGAGAAAAACCGCTCGAACTGATTAAAAAATGCTTTGAGGCATTGAAAGACTGAGAGAATATCTGTATAATAAAAAAACCAATATCTATGCGGAGAGAGGGTGCAGAATGAAAAAGAGAAGAAAAGGTCTGCTTGGGCTTCTGCTGGCAGGGGTGCTTGCGCTGACAGCCTGTGGCAGCGGCGGAACAGCGGATACGGTTGTGCTGAAAATTGACAATCACGATATTACGAAATATGAATATATGGTTTACCTTTATACCACAACGCAGAGCTTTGTTTCTGCGGCGGGAGAGGATGTCTGGAATCTGGATTTTGATGGGCAGACGGCGGATGAGCTGGTGGAGGAGCGCACCATCAGCACATTGCAGAGTGTGCTTGCGGCGGAGGAATATGCTGCGGCGCATGATATCGCTCTGACGGATGACCAGAAGGAGGAAGCGGCAGCGGCGGCAAAGCAGTTCCTCTCCACAGTGGATGCGGATGCGCTGAAGAAGATGGAGGTAGATGAGGAAAAGCTTGTGCCTTTGATGGAGGCCTCTTATTTGTATTCCTTGGTGTATGATTCCATTGCATCGGAATGTGCGGTGGATGAAACGGATATGGCAGATTACTACGCAGAGCAAAAGGATCAGATTCGCTCCGACTATACGGAACTGAAGGTAGCAACCATTCTGGTCGATGATGAGGAAACGGCAAATGAGGTCGCAAAGCGCGCCAAGGATGGCGAGGATTTTGCATCTTTGTTCAAGGAATACGACGTTGACCCTAAGGCGCAGAGCGGCGAGGAAAGCGGCGAAACCACCATGTATCAAAGCTATATGCTTTCCAACTTTGGGCTGACAGAAGCACCTGAGGTCGGCAAGGTGGTCGGCCCCATCAAGATGGACGAGAGTAAATATTTCATCATTAAAACGCTGGAGAAAACCGTTCCGACCGAGGAAGAAGTGAAGGAAAAGGCAGAAACCGGCTATAAGGATAAGATTCAGACGGAATATGCCGAAGCGCGCATCGATGAAATGGTGAAGGCGCAGAAGGTGGAAAAGGTTAAGAGTGTCTGGGATACTCTGGAAAAATTCCACTGAAAATCATAAAAAACGAGAAAGGATGTCTTGCGAGAGCAGGGCATCTTTTTTTGTACAGAGGATGTAAAACTGTTGTCGAAAAAAGGAAACTATGCTATGCTGAAAACAGAGGATTATCGCTTGGCGGTTCAGTCACTCTCTGTAAAGGGGGTGATGCTATGTGCGTTACATATTCTGATTTGGTTCAGATTGGTATACTTATCGTAGCACTTATCTCCCTGTATCAAAACAGGGGATAAATAAAAAACGACCGCCTAACTTGGGGAAGTTAGACGGTTTCACCATTAAACCGGACTGACCGCTACACCAAAAGCGATAATCCTTTAATTGACCGCCTAACAGAAGTTAGACGGTCAAACCCAACTATATCGGACTGACCGCCCTTCCAAAAGCGGTAATCCTTTCTTACTGTCATCATAGCACAGAGGAATAAAAAATGCAATCAAATCTGTATTTTTTTGCATAGCAGTGAGGATATGGCAGGAGAAAGCTGTAATATAGTTGAAAAAAGGGCATTTCTAAGGTATGATGAACAAAAGAGATATTTTGTTTTTCGGGTGAAGGAGGAAAATGAGAGATGGAGTTGAAAAAAGTATGGGCGATGTATTTCAGCCCGACAGGCGGAACGGAAAAGGCAGTGAAAACAACGGCGCAGGTTGTAGCCGAGAAATTGAACTTGCCCTTGGAAATTTATGATTTTACCCTGCCGCAGGGCAGAGAAAAGGATGCGGTTTTCGGCGAAGGGGATTTGGTTGTCTGCGGCACACCTGTCATTGCAGGGCGTGTGCCGAATGTATTGCTTCCCTATCTGACGGAGAAGGTAAAGGGCAACGGTGCGTATGCGGTGCCCGTGGTTTCCTTCGGCAACCGCAATTATGATGATGCGCTGATTGAGCTGAGAAATATTTTGGAGCAGGATGGCTTTCGGACGGTTGCAGGCGGTGCTTTTGTGAGCGAGCATTCCTTTTCCAAAACCCTTGCGGCAGGCAGACCCGATGCAAAGGATTTGGCAAGCATGCAGGAATTTGGCACAAAAATCGCGGAAAAGCTGACAAGTGACTGGGAATATACGGCTCCTGCGTATGTGAAGGGGTGCGACCCCATTCGTCCCTATTTCAAGCCGCAGGACAGACATGGCGCGCATATCGATATTCGCAAGGTAAAGCCGAAGGTAAGTGATGCCTGTGTCGGCTGTGGGCATTGTGCGGAGGTTTGCCCCATGGGTTCCATCAGCAGAGAAAATATCAGAGAATATATCGGCATCTGCATCAAATGCTGTGCCTGCGTAAAGAAATGTCCCGTGGGGGCAAGATATTTTGATGATCCCGGCTATATCTACCATAAGGAGGAGCTGGAAGAGCTTTATGAAAGACGCGCAGAGCCGGAATGGTTTATTTAAGTCAAAATCAGGATTTTGACTTGGGAGGACAGAGCCTGCTTTTTAAAAAGGCAGGCTCTTTTTTTATTGCCCTAATGGTTTTCTAATCCTTCTTTCACATGGCTTTAACAAAAGGCTAAGTACCCCCTAATTTCTATCCCGTATACTAAAACACGAATGAGAGAGAGGTGCATTTTTATGGAAGAAAAATGGAGAAAGGAATTGAAGTATACCGTAACAGAGGGCGAGAGCATCGTAACCGCAAGAAGGCTGTCCTCCTTTATGCAGAGGGATAAAAATCTCAAGGGTGGAAGGGAATATCTGATTCGCTCGCTTTATTTTGATAATCTGTATGAAAAGGTGCTGAAGGAAAAGCTTTCGGGGACGGCTGTCCGTGATAAATTTCGGATTCGTTATTATGATTTTGATACGGCGTTTATCCGTTTGGAGAAGAAAAGCAAACGCTATGCCGTTGGGCATAAGTATCAATGTCGGCTGACGGCGGCAGAGGTGCAGAAAATTATTGACGGCGACCTTGCTTGGATGGAGGCGGATGAACGACCTTTGGTGCGGGAGCTGTTTTTGAAAATGAAGCTGGAGCTGTTTCGCCCGTCAGTGATTGTGGATTATTGCAGAGAGCCGTTTACCTACGCACCCGGCAATGTGCGCATTACCTTCGACAGAGATATTTGCTCCTGCAAGGACATCAGGGCATTTTTCCGAAAGGATGCGCCGACGGTTTCTGTGCTGCGGGACGGCAGGTGTATTATGGAGGTAAAATATGACGATTTTCTGCCGGATGTGGTAAGCAGAACGATTTTGACAACAAAAAACAGAGAGCAGGCGTTTTCTAAATTTGCCGTTTGCAGTCTGAACGGATAAGAGAAAGGATGAAGAAAATGACATTTAATGACGTTTTTAAGAGCAGCTTTCTGGATAGCTTCAGCAGCTTTTCCCTTCTGGATACGGCGCTTTGCCTTGGGGCAGCGTTCGTAATCGGGCTGTTTATCTTCTATGTATATCAGAAAACCTACAGCGGTGTGCTGTATAGCCGCAGCTTTAATGTTTCCCTTGTGGCGATTCTGATGGTAACCACACTGGTCATCTGTGGTGTCACAAGCAATGTGGTATTGTCTCTGGGTATGGTTGGCGCGCTGTCTATCGTGCGTTTCCGTACTGCGGTGAAAGATCCGATGGATTTGGTGTTCCTTTTCTGGGCAATCGCGGAGGGTATTCTCTGCGGCGCAAGCCTGCTGCCTCTGGCACTGCTGGGCTGTCCCATTCTGGGCATCTTCCTGCTTGTTTTTGCAAATCATCAGCAGAAGGATAACCCTTATCTGATTATCGTGCGCCTGATGGATGGGGAACTGGAACAGAAGATAGAAGGCTATATCAGGAGCGAGGTGAAGAAAATGCAGCTGAAATCCAAAACCGTTACCGGCGGCGCAGGCACAGAAGTGATTTATGAAATCCGCCCCAAGGATAACGACAGTGCATTTGTCAATAGAATCAGCGGCATGCAGGGCGTAGAATCCGCAGTCATGGTAAGCTATGACGGGAATTATGCGGCATAACGAAATAACGAAAGGAGGTACTCCTTTGCATGTACTAAAAAAATATAAAGCGGTTCTGCTTTCGGGGCTGCTGGTGGTTGTGTTTTGCGTGGCGGCGTATTGCGCCGTCGGCAGGGCGGATTCGGCAGAAAGCCATACCTACGCGGAGCATATCTTTCAGGATGATACGGTAAATGAAATCAACATTGAAATTGACGAGGCGGACTGGCAGGATATGCTGGAAAACCCGTTGGAGGAGGAATACCATAAAGCGAATATTACGATTAACGGCGAAACGGTCGGAAATGTGGCAATCCGCACGAAGGGCAACAACAGCCTGACCTCCGTGGCAAGCTCTGATTCCGACCGCTACAGCTTTAAAATAGATTTTGATTATTATGACGATAACAGCAATTATTACGGCTTGAAAAAGCTTTGTCTGAATAACAACTATTCCGACAACAGCAGCATGCGCGAATATATTTCCTATAAAATCATGGGCGAGCTTGGATTGGATGTCCCCCAATGCGGCTACAGCAACATTACCGTCAACGGTGAGGAATGGGGGCTGTATCTGGCAGTGGAGGCAATAGATGAAACCTTCCTTGAGACCCATTTTGATGATGCAACGGGCGACCTTTATAAGCCCGAAGGACAGGATGGCACAGGTGCGGATCTGGTTTATGACGGGGATGATATTTCCTCCTACACAGGACTGAACCTGAAAACAAACGAGGATACCTCTGACGGCAAGGAAATCATCGCTTTGATGAAGGCGCTTGAGGATGGCGAGAATCTGGAGGATTTGCTGGATGTGGAATCGGCGCTGAAATATATTGCGGCGAATGTGGCACTGGCGAACTTTGACAGCTACCTCGGCAATACCACGCATAACTATTATCTCTATGAGGAGGACGGCTATTTCACCGTTATCCCTTGGGATATGAACCTTGCCTTCGGCGGCTTTGGCGGCGGCGAGGTGGATATCTATGAGCCGACCAGCCAGAGCATGGGCGGTTTCGGCGGCGGAGATAAGAGGAAGGATACGCAGGATAATGATGCCGTAACCAATGCCGCAGAAAGCACCGAAGCGCAGGCGGATGCAAATAATCAGCCACAGCCACCCGATAACGCCGATATGCAGGGCGGCGGTCAGCCAAGCGGCGGCAAGCAGCCGCAGGGCATGCCCTCCATGGGCAGCGGCGAGAAGCCCTTGGTGACAACCCTTCTGGAAAATGAAACCTATCGTTCCATGTATGAGGGCTATCTGAAGGAGATTGCGGAGAAATATTTCACGCAGGAATACATGACCGAGCTGGTAACGAAAATCCATGGCCTGATTGCACCCTATGTGCAGAATGACCCGACTGCCTTCTGCACCTATGAGGAATTCGAGCAGGCCTGCTCCACCGACCCGACCGACCAATATTCTCTGGTTTACTATGCGGTGAATATGGCGGAAAGCATTGAAAATCAGCTGAACGGCGGCGAACCGACCTTCAACACAAGCAGCATGCAGGGCGGTGGCTTTGGTGGCGGCGGAAAGGATGGCCCCGATTTTGGCGGAGAAAAGCCCGATATGGCAAGCCGAACGGAGCAGACAACGGATGCACAGCAAAATGCACAGCAGAATGACCGCCCGACACCCCCTGACCAAAACGGTGGACAGCAGGGTGGACAGATGGACGAAAAAGAGCGGACTGGACAGGCAGATGGACAGCAGAATGGACAGCAGAACGGACAGCAGGGCAATCCACCCGATTTCGGCGGCGGTGAAAAGACTCCTCCCGGTATGCCCGGACAGGATAACAAAAGCGTGAGTCTTTCGGATTGCCTGCCCATGATTGCAGTTTGCGGCGGCGTGTTTGTGGTCGGTGTGGTGGTTCTGATTTTGTTCAAGCGGAAAAAAGATCTGAAGCCACCAAAAGAAAATAAAACAGAATAAGCTTTTTGCAGAGATTTTGTATAAAAATTGGGAACGGTTGTTCCCTTTTTTTATTTGTTATGATATACTTTTAGCAGACGAAAAAACGGAAGGGAGGGAAAAGCATGGAGGATTTGAAAATTACCGGCGAGGTGGAGGATATCATTTACCGGAATAAGGATAACGGCTATACGGTTTTTTCGCTGACAACAGAGGATGATGAGGTGACCTGCGTGGGCGTTGTGCCGCAGATTCACAGCGGCGAAGCACTGGAAATTCACGGAAGCTGGGCCATGCACCCCCTTTACGGCAGGCAGGTACAGGTGCGGTATTACGAAAAATCCATGCCGACCACTACGGCAGGGATGGAGAAATATCTTTCCTCTGGAATGATTAAGGGCATCGGGGCGAAAACGGCAAAGCGGATTGTGGAGCGCTTCGGTGAGGCAACGTTTTATGTGATTGAGGAAAAGCCTGATCTTCTGACGGAAATCAAGGGCATCAGCTACGATAAAGCACAGAAAATTTCCGAGGTCTTCTGCGAACAGCATGAGCTGCGCAGAGCGATGATGTTTTTGCAGGGGTACGATATTTCGCCTGCATACGCCATGAAGATTTATAAGAAATACAAGGCACGCACCTTTGAAATCGTGAAGAATAACCCCTATCGTCTGGCAGATGAGGTGCTGGGCATCGGGTTTAAGATGGCAGATAAGATGGCGGCGGGGGCAGGCATTGCGGCGGATGACCCCAACCGCGTGAAGGCGGCGGTGAAATATGTGCTGAATACAGCGGCGGCAAACGGCGACTGCTATCTGCCGAAGGAAAGGCTGATTGCACAGGCGGTGGATTTATTGCAGCTGCATCCGCTTGCGATTGAAAATGCCATTCGGGAGTTGCAGGTAAACAGCCAGCTTTTGCAGGAAAAGCTGAACGGCGAGGACTGCGTGTATTTGAATTATTATTTTTATGCCGAAATGTCTGTTGCGAAGCGGCTGTTGGAGCTTTCCGCAGACTACGATGCGCCGAATATGGAATCTATTGCAACGGAGATTGCAAGGGTGGAGAAGGAAACGGGCGTGGTGCTGGCGGAGGAGCAGCGTGCGGCGGTGGCAGAGGCATTAAGCTGTGGCGTGCTTATCATCACAGGCGGTCCGGGAACGGGGAAAACCACAACCATCAACACCATTTTGCGGATTCTGAAAAAAGAGGATATGGATGTGGTGCTTGCGGCACCGACAGGGCGCGCGGCGAAGCGCATGACAGAGGCGACGGGCATGGAGGCGCAGACGATTCACCGCCTTCTGGGCATCAGCTTTATCGGCGAGGATAGTCGCAGGCAGACCTTTGACAAAAACGAGGAGAATCCGATTGAGGCGGATGTGATCATCATTGACGAAAGCTCAATGGTGGATATCGTGCTGATGCAGGCACTCCTGCGTGCGGTGGAAAGCGGCTCACGCATTATTTTTGTGGGGGATGTTGACCAGCTGCCCTCCGTTGGGGCAGGCAATGTGCTGAAGGACATGATCCGCAGCGAACGGCTGAAGGTGGTGCGTTTGCAGCATGTGTTCCGACAGGCGCAGGAAAGCGCAATTATCATGAACGCACACCGCATTAACCAAGGGGAGGAGCCTGTGCTGAATGAGGAGGGGACAGACTTTTTCTTCATGCGAAGGGCATACGCGGACGAGGTTGCCGGAACGATTCGGGAGCTTGTGACGAAGCGGCTGCCCAAGTTTACGGGGTGCGACGGCTTGCAGGATATGCAGATTCTGACCCCGATGCGCAAGGGGACGCTTGGCGTGCAGAATTTAAATCAAGTTTTACAGCAGACGCTGAACCCTGCCGCGCCCGATAAGCGAGAGGTACAGTTTCGCCAGATTACCTTCCGCGAGGGAGATAAGGTGATGCAGATTAAGAATAATTACAATACCGTCTGGCGGATGTTCAACAGCCTTGGCAAGCGTGAGGACGAGGGTCTGGGTGTTTATAACGGGGATGCAGGCGTTATTCTTTCGATTGACAGCTATGCGGAGCAGCTAAGGGTGACATTTGATGATGGCAAGGTGGTCGATTATGACTTCAGCCAGCTGGAGGAATTGGAGCTGGCGTATGCCATTACGATTCATAAATCACAGGGGAGCGAATATCCTGTGGTGATTTTGCCTGTTTACAGCGGCCCGCCGATGCTGATGACGCGCAACCTGCTTTATACGGCGGTGACACGCGCAAAACAGCTTGTGGTTCTGGTGGGACTGCGGGAGACGGTTTCCGCTATGATTTGTAACGACAGAGAGATTGACAGATACACGGGATTGGCACAGCGGATTCAAAATTTGTACGATTTTATGCATGGGGGTGATATCGTATGAAGGAGCAGCTTCTGGAATTGATTTTTCCGCCGCGGTGTGCGGTCTGCACAGAGGTGCTTGACATGGAGGAGAGAAGGGGGATTCTCTGCCACGACTGCGCGGAGCAGCTGCCTTATGTGCCGAAGGGGATTTGTCCGCATTGCGGCGGCGTGACGGAAACGGCAGGATTCTGCGATTTCTGCCTGAAGGAGTTTGCATTTGAAAGCGCCTGCGCCGCTTTTCCGTACGAAACGGTACGAAGGGCAATTCATTTGTTCAAATATGACGGCGGAAAGAAAATTGGCGATGGCTTAGGGCAGCTGTTGGCGGATTACATGGAAAAATACCATGAAGCAATCTTGGCAAAGACGGATTTTGTGCTTTCCGTTCCCCTGCACCCGAAGAAGGAAAAGAAGCGCGGCTTCAACCAGACCCACATCCTCTGCGAACAGCTTTCGGCGCGGACAGGGCTTCCGTTTCGGAGGGATATTTTGGTGCGAAAGCGGGAAACGGCGGCGCAGAGTACGCTGGATTCCTCTAAGCAGCGGCGGCAGAACCTGAAAAATGCCTTTGCGGTGACGGAGGATCTGATAGGGAAGCAGGTGCTTTTGGTGGATGACATTTTCACAACGGGAACAACCTGCAACGAATGTGCGAAGGAATTATACCGCGCAGGGGCGCAGAAGGTATTTGTTTGCTGCCTTTCGGCGGCAGGAAAATTAAGTTGAAAACAGGTTTTCAACTTGTTATAGCAGAGGAATAAACAGATAGGTTCCGCGGCAAAAGCCTTGAAACCTACTGTTTTCCTCGGCGGAAGTGAATTCCGCCTGCGGATGATATTCGGGAAACGGATTTGTTTCCCGAACCCTTCCGCTATCCATAAATACTTCAGTGATGAGGTATCAGTGAAAATTATCAAAGGGATACGATGGAATGATGACTGTCGTATCTTTTTTTGTGGAAAAACACAGAGGGATACGCCACATTGTATGCAGAAAAACTGTATACATAAGGGTTAAATTGCATAATTATACGTTATATGCAGGAATCCATACATATTTTTTTGTGCGAAGTGTAAAAAATGCGAAAAAAATGAGTGCAGTTTTATTGAAAATGACGCATTTAAACGGAAAAATTTTGGATTTTGAGAAGGGAAGGAAAAATAGCAGGTGTTTCTATGCAGAAAATGACGACGTTGTCAAACAACTGAGGGGGCGAAGCGCCGAAAAATGACGTTTTTTTACAGGTGAAACGTTTTTTTGGAAGAAAAAAATACAAATGCGCCTATTGACTTTCTTGCCAAAAACGAGTAAATTTTTACAAAAGTTCAATTTTGTATGAGAAAAAGTACAAAAAGAGCTTTCGCAATTATACAGATGAAAAAGCTGTTCCGAGTAGCTTTTAAGGGATGGCAAAGGTACAAAAGAAACTCATTATTTTTCAGCATTTATTTTTACAATGAGTTGGCTTTACACAAAAGAAAAGAGGGGAATTTTATGGAAAAGAAAAAAGGCTTTTTTGAAGGCAGCTTCGGGAAATTTGTTTTGCCCGGCATTATCCTTCAGTCCGTAATGATCGGCGGCGGTTATGCAACCGGTCGTGAAATCGTAGAATACGGTGCGAAATACGGCGCACTGGGCTGGCTGTCCGGCCTGGGGACATTCTTAGGATTTGCGGTCATCGCGGCACTGACCTATGAGCTGATTCGACTGACAAAGGCATACGATTTCAAAACATTTATGAAGACCATCGGCGGTCCCTTGTGGATTGTATTCGATATCGTTTATCTGCTGTTTATGGTTGTTATCATTGCTGTTATGGCATCTGCAACCGGCAATATCGTAGAACAAACGCTGGGATTGAACTACTGGGTCGGCGTTGTTGCCATTACAGTGGTTGTTGCGATTTTGAACTTCTACGGCTCCAGATTGATTGAACGCTTTGAAACACTGGGTACGGTTGCCCTGTATGCAGGCTACATCATCTTCTCCGTACTGGTTATCGGTACATTCGGCAAGAATATTTCTACTGTATTTGCAAACCATGACACAAGCTTTATCGAAGGCTCTGTATCCGCAGGCAAGGCTCTTTGGAGCGGCGTTCTTTACTGCGCATACAATCTGGTTGTAATGCCTGCAACCTTCTTTACAATCGAAAGACAGACCAGAAGGGTAGAATCCGTTGTTTCCGGTATTATCGGCGGCGTGCTGGCTACGATTCCCTGGTTCCTGACATACTTTGCGGTTATGTGCTTCTATCCGAATCCTGATGTTCTCGGTGCAAGCGTACCCTGGCTGGCAATGATGCAGGGAACCGCAGGCCCTGTTGTTATCGCAATCTTTGGTATTGTAATGGGCTGGACACTGATTGAAACCTCTACAGGCATCATCCATGCGGCTCTGGAGCGTGTAAACAATGGCTTGAAGGAAGCGCATAAGCCTCCTATGACAGGCAAACAGCAGGCAATCCTGACTATCATCGTTCTGGTTGGCTCTATGGTTCTGTCCAAGGTTGGCATCATCGACCTGATCGCAACGGTTTACAACGCATTGTCCTACGCTTTCCTTGCAATCTATGTACTGCCTCTGATTACAGTCGGCGTATACAAAATCTTCAAGCTGCGCAAGGCAGAAAAGGAAGAACAGAAGAAGCATGCAGTTTCCGCAACACAGAAGCATGCAGTCTGATGCGCCGAAGGAATTTTTAACACAGGTAAGAATTTACATCCATATATACATCCAAACAAAATACATCCAAAAGAGAGGAGATACCTTAGGGTATCTCTTTTCTTTTAAGGGTCGAAATAAAGGTATAGAATGGCGGCTGCTTATAACAGGTATTTTATATTTTGATGGACGGAAGTTATTTTTTGCTAAGTTTTGTTTGTAAATAGCATGAAAAAGGGTTATAATTTTCTGTGTTATAGATGTTGACGAAGGAAATATCGGGGAGAGTTAATTATGTTACGTTTAGGATTTGATAATGAAAAATATCTGCAAATGCAATCAAAGCGAATCAAAGAGCGTATCAGCCAGTTCGGCGGAAAGCTCTATCTGGAATTCGGCGGAAAACTGTTTGATGATTACCATGCATCGCGTGTTCTGCCCGGCTTTAAACCGGACAGCAAAATCAATATGCTGGTGCAGCTGAAGGACGATGCGGAAATTGTGCTTGTTATCAGTGCAGGTGATATTGAGAAGAATAAGGTCAGAGGAGACCTTGGCATTACCTATGATGCGGATGTGCTGCGGCTGATTGATGCGTTCCGTGGCTATGGGCTGTATGTAGGCAGCGTTGTGCTGACGCAGTTCAGCGGACAGGCAAGCGCGGTTGCGTATGAAAAGAAGCTGGAGGGTCTTGGGATTCGGGTATACAAGCACTACCCCATTGAGGGCTACCCTGCCAATATTCCCCATATTGTGAGCGAGGACGGCTTTGGGAAGAATGATTATATTGAGACAGAGCGTTCTCTGGTGGTGATTACTGCACCCGGCCCCGGCAGCGGCAAGATGGCAACCTGCCTTTCTCAGCTTTACCATGAAAACAAGCGCGGCGTGAAGGCGGGCTATGCGAAATTTGAAACCTTCCCCATTTGGAATATTCCCCTGCGCCACCCGGTTAATCTGGCATAC
>ULYA01024500.1_pt1 | contig 12113 bp, 8 predicted proteins | sample 1961821 | NCBI WGS metagenome assembly ULYA01 (sample SAMEA4835853, study PRJEB28245) | human gut metagenome | biome: gut microbiome; material: fecal sample | place: Denmark | collected 2008 | reverse complement strand
GCGAGGTACCCGGGGTTCGAATCCCTGTCTCTCCGCAATAAACATTGATTGTCAGTGATTTACGAGAGTTACACCCAGTTTTACACCCTACAATGTAGAATTGGGTGTTTTTTGTTTTATTTAACTATGCATTTAAACAGATTGTTTTTTATTTTGTGATTGGTTACGAGGTTGATTCGGCTATGTGTTGTTCTATGAAATAAAAAAGTAAAATTATTCCAACTTTTTAGCAACTGTTAATGAGTATGACAAAAATGGTAACTATTCAGCGAAAAACGTTCCTGACTTTCAGATATTTATGAGAGGTTCAGTCTTATACACTGCTCAAAAATGCAGTTTTTCTACGGATTTAGCTGATATCAAAATCTGCAAAACGTTGATTATCAATATTGTTTATTTTGCGGATTCGCTGAATAGTTATTAAAAATGAAAGTTAAAGATATGAATAACAAACAGCATGTTCAATTGACAAAAGTTACTGATTACGATTTTGTTTCAGCAGAGAAGGACAAATATGGGGTTTTTTATAGTCGTGATGGTTTACGATTAATTGATGTTGATAATAAAACTTTTTCTTGTAGAGAATATAGAATAAAAGAAAGTGTTAAGATTATCTGTGATTATGCTTTTGCAGGTTGTTCTACTATTATTAATGTTATTATACCTGATTCTGTAGAGGTAATAGGGGAAAGAGCTTTTAACTCTATGTTTTTTCTTAAGAGAAGTTTCTTTGGGTAATTCAGTTAAGATTATTAAGGAGTTTGCTTTTAAAGATTGTAAAGCATTGCTGGAACTTAAACTACCTGAATCTTTAGAAGAAATAGGACTAATGGCTTTTTCATATACGAGTTTGAAAGAAATTGTACTTCCGAAATCTTTGTTAAAAATAACAGGAAATCCCATAGTATACAATAAAGTTAAATTTGTGAATAATTCTCCTAATTTTACTGTTGAAAATGAGAATTTGTTTACTAAGAATAAGCGTGTTCTTATTTCTTTTCAGTCTAATGTGACTTCTTATATTATTCCTAAAAGTGTAGTTGCAATAAGTGGTTATGCTTTTAACTCTATGTCAGGAAATTACAACAGTAAGGAGAGGAAGAAGTATTTATCGAGAATATGAATCAATGGGTCTTATAGCTACACCTCCGGGTAATAAAGAAAAAATTGAACGGATGTTGCCTAAATATTTGCATGATATTATTAAAGAGTTAACATATAAAGAATTTATTAATTGTAATATGCAGTTATACGAGAATATAAAGACAGAAAGGGAGTATGATTATAACTATTTAGATCGTGTAAAATGTCCAAGGTGTGGAGATTGGTATTATGTGGATGATGGAGTTTGTGATACTTGTGGCTATCCTTGGAATGAATGAATTTGTGAAATATTTGTATAGAAAAAGAGGTGAGCAATGCTTCACCTCTTTTGTTTTTTACTGGTAATAAAAAGTTATAAAGATGTCACGTAACTATTTTACTAGGGTGTCAATAGCTTCTTTATGTTCTATGTACCAAACCATTGCTTTGATTAGAGACTTCAACATAGCCTTGCAATGGGGAAGATGCTATGTGAGTCTTCTTTTTATATTCATATTTAAAGAATTTTTTAAACAGTAACATTACTGCTTACTCTACAGTAGCAAATGTAATACAAATAGAATAAATATTGTTGTTTTTACGGAAGAATTTGACAATAATGATAATCTGTTTTTTGTTTTTGATATAAAAAAACTATAGTTTACCCCCCTTTTTTAGTCTGTTTTCCTCTTTTTTGGGGTGGCTTACACCCAGATTTTCTTTAAGTTCCTGAAACTTCATTATAAACCATTCGAGTATGGGGGCGACATGGTCGTCGATTTATTGATGATGATGTTCTTACGGTTCAAGTAGATTTTAGGGAAAAACTTGTTTTAGAGCTTCAAAAGCTATTTTTTATTTCAATATGTGCCATTAAAATTCGTACTTTTGCATACGAAGAGTTTGAAGGTTACGCAACACACAGAAAAATAAAGTAGCTGATAATTAATTCGTAATCTATTACTACTATGAGTTGGTAACTGCAATTTATTTTCAATCACTTAAACATTTTGTAATTTTATATGACAACATATAAACAACCAGAGAAAGATAAATCTCGTGTCTTATTATGGAATCATGCTGTAGAATCGCTGACTTCTCTCAGGGATAGTAATCGCATCTTGAATACAACCTATATGGAGCATTTGTGGCTGTATTGTCAGCAGCAATTAAATGAAAAACTAGATATTGAAGCTTTTATTCAGTGGAAGCAATATGCAGATATTTGTTACCAGACCAAGAAGCCAGAAGAACTCAAGATTGCTTTCTTCTGCGGTAATGAACCAGAGAATGATGTAAAACATTTGCTTGGGTTAGGTGTAAGAATAGAGAATATCTATGCTTTTGAATGTGATTCAAATTTGTTTAATCTGGCTGTAAAATCACTCCATAATACATATCCTTTACTAAAAATTTACAAGGGTAAGATTGAAGTCTTTGCAGAATTACAGAATACGAAATTTGATATTGTTTATCTTGATTTTACTGGGAGTTTATTTAAAGAGTATAAGGTCGTATTAAAGATGTTGGACTTGAATGCTCTCAATGATATGAGTATTCTTGCTATCAATACAACATATCCAGATAAAACTGAAGAGAATATTGAAATACTTACCAATTTTTTCTATAATGATACTTTTTTCGAATCGTCTGTTCTGACAAGCAATGATACTGAGGAGGAAAATAGTAAGGTTCAAAGAGCGGAAGGTTGTGATGCGCTGGGTATCGATATTGAAAATTTAAGGTCAATTATTGATATGAATTTTGAAAATGCATATTCTGCATTTCAAACAGCTTTAATAATTGATTATGCCAATAGACATAAACCTGCGTATGAAGTTTTTAAGCAAGATATGCTTTCAAAAAGACTAATCAATAGTAAAGTAATAGCAAAAAAGGAGGATTTTTTTCGGAATTTTCATGATGTGCTTATTCAAGAGTCTTTTATGGATGGCCAACGTTTACCCTCTAATCAATATTTAGAAGATGAATTTATTGAAAAACTTAGTAATGGAACCAAAAGATCTCGACTAGAATGTATAAAAATAGCAGAGGTTTTCTTGCAGTCTCCATATAGCCATTCATTACCTGTTTGGAATAAAATAGAGGAACATATAAAGCATGGTGCCAGTAGTGATAATGATATTGATGATGAATATATAGATGTAGATTTTAAACAAGTTGTGACACCTGAGGTCAATCAGGTGATATCAGAGATTAATAACTGGTTCTATGGGCAATGTCGTTTTTGTGATGTACCAATGGCACATCTTTGGCTTGAATTACTTTTGTTTCATTATGGACACCCATATCATACAAATATCGGTAATCATAAACGCTATTCGTATACAGCGAAAAAAAGAAAAATGTGCTTAGATATATTTACATTAGATAAATGTCGTACCCTCTATGACTGGATTCCGATGCTTGAATACTTTATTTATGATATGCAGGATAATAACCGACAGATGATTACGCGAATGTGTATTGATGCAATTGGTAAGCAACTTTTGCATATTGTTGATGAGATTTTTGAGGGTTCTGCATTGGTTGGCATTAATGAATTTGAATGGTCAATCAATAAAGAGCTCCCCAATAGAGAAGAAATATCCGTTAAAAAGAATCAAGAAAATATTTTTTTACGTATGATAAAGACTCTTAGGGATAAATTTAGAAAAATCAGAATATTTTAATCTCAACATTAATGTATGAAAATGTGCGTTATAAAGTTATGCAGTGTGTATCCTTTGTCTCAGATTGGCATACTGTATCGGGACTAAACTGCTTTGGGACAAAAACAATAACTCTTTATAATAATACTTGAAGTAGCGAAAGCCACCGGAGTGGAACAGGATAAGAATCACCATGATTTCAACATCGCTAATGCCGTTTTGCTTGTTACGAAACTTTTCCTTTTGTATGTTTTTAACTATACAGGTTATAATATGCGGAAGGACTTCGAAGTAACAAAGAAAAGTTCTCGTAATGGAATAGAGTTTTTCAGAGCATTAGGTTGTAGTGACTTTGAGTTGGAACTTTTCAAAAATTTCTATTTCTCTCGAACACGAAAAAGTTTAGAGCATTATTATCCACAAGCCAAGGCTGGTGATAATATGCTAATTAATTTGCAAGATATAAATTGCTTTGGTAATTTTGCAATGATAGGTTCGGATGCAAACAGTTCTGGCTCCAACTGGAATCCCATTGATAAAAAGAATCGCTATCTTGATACAAAGTCAAACCAAGTAAGCGTTGCTTCTTTAAAGTTTAGAATCATGTTACAAATATGCCAAGATAATTACGATGCTGGTATTAAAGATGATACCTTAAAACGTTCATTTGGATTAGAATGGAATGTTGATGATATGGTTCAACATCAAGAGAAGATGCTTGAAATCATTATGAACTTATAATCACGCCTACGGGAAAATACATCGACAAGTAAAATATGATAATCTCGAAAGAACTTGCAGAATATGAATGATATAAAATCAGGTGTTTACACTTAGAAGGTTGAGTTGTTGCTCCGTCTCATCCCGATTGTAATGGATGAGCAGGTGTTTGCTATTCATGGTGGAGCACATACAGGATTTTCAATAGATAATGTGGGGAAATTGACATAAATGCTTATGACGGATACATGTCTTAATATAATAACACAGTTAACGGTTGAATTACATAAAGATGATATCTCAAAAGAAAAGTTGGGGACTGGCGTTCTTTATACCAATAGGAAATTGTCTGGGGTGGTATATGTTTTGACGGCTAAACATTGCCTTTCGAAGTTAGGGGAAAAAGGTAGGGTATCGTTAAGAATTTATAACCCCGATACCAGTACATACGAATACGTTACCCCTGTTAAGCAAAGCATTTTGCTCCATCCCGTAGATGATGCTGGTATAATTATTATTAATAAACGAGAGCTTGCATCGGTTGTCTCTGACCTTCCATCGGTGTACGTAGTTGATAAGAATTTTGGAACTGACGAAGCCGTGAGTAAAGGGTTCCCTGTGGCAACTCTTAATCAGACTAACGAAAATGGAGAGTCGTCCTTGGCAATGATCAGAATGACTTACCTTCATGAAGATATAACAGAGAATGTATTCCAGCTTTCTACAAATGACGATTATAGTGAAGATACAATTGTCGGAATGTCAGGTTCCGGTATTTTTATAGAAGCTTGTGAGGAGTTGTATATTAATGGGATCTTCATTAGGTACACTGACGAAGAGCGTGGAAAGGTAATAAGTGCTCAGAGGTTGATTTCCTTCAATAAACTGCTGGAAGAAGAGTATAAAAAGAAAATGTCATTGTCATTCCTCGGGCATCACGGTTTAGGACATAAGACATTAAAAAACAATGTTGAAGATTCCGTAGCAAACTTGGGTCCCAGATATTGTCAGAAAGTCAATGTGAGGACAGGAACTGCCAAGTATTTTAACTGCGTGGCAAAAACGCCTGCATATTTTGAACGGTTGTACAGGAATATAGATTCCTGGTTAACAGAGAAAAGCTATAGAACAAGAAAAGATTCCAATAGAATAGGTCAGTTGGAATCTCATCTAAAAGCGATTCGAGACGATTTTACTGTAGCATTGTCAAATTTGGATCAGCGTGTAGATGCTATCATTGATTTATCTAGTTTGATGAAGCGTGTTGAATCTCTCCAAAATGAATTAGAGGAAGTTAGACATAGATTTTATTCTGATTATTCCTCGACAAAAAAAGATGATAATGTAAGGAAAGAGCTCGAGGCTGATGAAGCCAGATTATTAGAAATATCTCAAGATTTGTATTCATTCACTGAAAACTTTGAAGATTTAAAGATTAATCTAGCAAACAATCCCTATTTGATAATTAAGGGTGAAGCTGGTTGTGGAAAGTCGCATTTGTTAGGTGATGTTGCCAGTAAGAGAATCGATGATGGTCTGCCCACTTTGTTGTTCTTAGGAACAGACTTTGCTGAGGAGACTTATGAAACAACCATTACTTCAAAAGTAGGCTTTGTGGGTACTTTCCGGGAATTCCTATCCAGTTTCAATCAGATAGGAACCCAAGTAGGTTCGAGGGCACTTCTGATGATTGATGCGCTGAATGAAGGACCTCAGGCCGTATTATGGAAAGACAGACTTTCTGGACTTATCAAGTCTCTTAAAGACTATCCTGCGATAGGTTTAGTGGTGTCAGTGCGTGATACATACTTTGATGATGTTATTCCCGATGGGGTGGAAACTGATTCGGGAGCTACAGTTATTGAGCATAAAGGATTTAAAGGTCTGGAATATGAGGCGGTAAGACAGTTCTGTTTGGCGTATGAGTTGAACTTACCCAATGTTCCCATCCTGACACCTGAGTTTTGTAACCCTTTATTCTTGAAGATAATTTGCGATACACTTGAAGCCTCTGGAGAGAAAGATTTTCCTAAAGGATTCAATGGCGTTTCATCACTATTTAATCAGTACTTCAAGAATTTGGATAAGAAGTTTGCTGAAAAGAAACCCGAATATAAATATAGGGATGTTGTCAGTGCAGCGGTTAAGCTGCTGGCATTTCCTATATTTGAGGCTAAATATAATCTTCTGAAGATAAAAGATGCAGATTCATTATTGCAACAACAATTTCCTTCTTGTCACAATTTGCTTGCAGATCTAATAGACAACAATTTGCTGCTTAAAACGAAGTATTCTTTTGATGAAGAAAATATCGACAGTGTTGTTTTCTCTTATCAGAGAATCAGTGATTTTATAATTGCACGTGAAATTGTCAATAAGTTTCAAGACTGGGAATCGTTTGCAGAAAACATAAATACAGACAAAACTTTACATTCCATTTTTGTAGACAAGCATTGGTCGTTCAAAGGAATTCTTGAAGCCATGGCTATCTTAATCCCCGAGAGATTTGCTCATGAGATGACAGATGTCATTCGTTTCATTCCAGAAGATGAGTATGAAAGAGTATATTATACATGTCTTAACACAATTTCTGAGGCCCAGATAAATAGTTTGTGTTGGCGCGCGATAGAATCCATTGACAAGGAAACTATAATTCAATTTCTAGGCTCCAAATATTGTCATATTAATCCTGATGATTGGTATAATAAACTGGTAGAGCTTTCAACAATCCCTAATCACTCTTTTAATGCTGATTATTTTCATGCATTAATGATGGGACTTACCATGCCAAAACGTGATAGCATATTCCAATTCTTTTTCAATGATTGCGCAGAATATGATAATGACAGATGTGCCAATCCTCTGCGGAGATTGATAGACTGGGCATGGTCTGAAGATGTATCTGTAAAAGCAGATTCCGAATCGACCAGATTAGCAGCCATTATACTTTGTTGGCTGCTGTCATCAACATATATCAAACACAGAGATGAGGCAACAAAGGCTCTTGTCAACCTTCTTTCTGAGCAGGTAGAAGTATTGATTGAAACACTACGCCAATTTGAGAATGTGGATGATATGTATATCTATGAACGGTTGTATGCTGTGGCTTACGGGGTCGCATTGCGGACTTCATCACGCGATGGGCTGATGAAACTTGCAAGATATGTATATGAGACCATCTTCAAACGCAATAACCCACCAAAAAATATTTTACTGCGAGATTATGCAAGAAATATTGTTGAATACGCTAAATATAAGGGGGTTATAACTGCTGTTGATATGAAAAAGGTTCGCCCGCCATATACGAGCACACTCCCTACATGGCCTGCCGATGATGAAGTTAACTACCTTCATATTGATTATGATGCACCAAACTTCAAGGAAAGAAAAGGTTCGGAGCAAAACCAGATTTGGGAATCGGTGAAAGGAGGGTTGGCGGATTTCTGGAATAAACTGACTAAGCCAACAATCGACCACTTTTATCCAGTACCAATTTCTGAAGAAAAAGAATTTGATAAAGCATTACGTCTGTTTAAGGGAAATATGAAGAAACTGGCCATAAATATATGTGAAAGGAAAGCTGTTTTAATCTTAAATAGGCAAAAAGGGCCAAGGAATGCTAGCATAAACGATACTATATTCGAATTTGTTTGTAATGAGGCTGAAAAGTTAATGTCGGAAGAGCAGAAAAAGGCTTTATACGATATCATGATTCCTTTTAAAGTAAGGGAATTACCTTTGATGCAACATCATTATGGCAGATTCCCAACTGAAGGGATTAGAAATTGGGTTGTTAAGAGAGCCTATGAATTAGGATTTGATGTGAATTTGCATGGTGCTTACGATCGTTTTGCAAAGAAATGGACGTTCCGTAATTCGGATAAAAGAATAGACCGCATAGGAAAGAAATATCAGTGGATAGCCTTCTATGAGATTATGGGAATTTTGGCAGACAATTACAAATATGAGGATGATTATGCAAACGAGGGCTCTGGGGGATACGAGTTGTTTCATGGAACGTGGCAATCTTTTCTGAGGAATATCAATCCTTCAATGATTGCAAGAGTAAAAAGCGTTGAAAGTGAGGAGGCGGATGATAGCAGGGTGGCAGAAGAACACGAATGGTATAATGAAGAACAGTTTGATAACTGGAAGTACTCTGGTACAAATGAATCATGGGCATCCATGATTAAAGATTTGCCAGATCCAGTTTCTTTAATCCAAAAGTTGGACGATGACGGCATAGAATGGTTGACCCTGAATAACTCCAGGAGTTGGGATGAACCCAAAGACATTGGTAAGGAAAAATATGAGTATAAACTCTTAAAGCATGATGTATATTTGGCTACAGATGCCATCCTCGTAAAGCAACAAGACAAAGAGAAGGCAATACAGTCTTTAGATGGTAGGGTTTTATGGGATGGTGTGGAATTACCGACCGACGACTGGCAATATCTGGTGAACAGGGAAAAATACTGGTCACCAGCATATAAAGACGTTTATAGGGACCGACAAGGTTGGGCAAATTCAATAGATGGGCTAGATGTACCCTATTATTATTCTTGTGAGCAGGCCTGCGGGCATATTGAAGATGATCAGTCTGGCACTATCAACAAATATAGCATTCCGTGTAGGTTATTATTCGAGGGTATGGGCATGGAGTATGATTCACATGACGGTCAATATCTGGATAAAGATGGCAACCTTGTGGCGTTAACATACGGGTACAACCAGATTTTGGTTAAAAAAGAGCCTCTTTTACGGTTCCTGAAGCAAAGTGAGCTGGCCATTTTGTGGATTGTGCGGGGGGAAAAGCGGGTATATATAAGTGGAGGAAAGGGATGTCAGTGCATATATGCCCCATGTGGAGTATATTATTTGGATAATAACAATGTTCCGGAAGGTGTTCTCAGAACATATAAGAGAGTGTGATATGAGACTATTCTGTTACAAGGCAAAGTGTGGAGATGCGTTTCATCTACAGTATGAGGGTGAAAGCGGTAGGTGTCGTAACATATTTCTTGACATGGGGTACTCTAAGACTTATACCCAAGTGTTGAAAGGTGTTATTTCAAATCTTATTAGGAGTTCAGAGCAGATAGATGCTTTGTTCTTGTCCCATATTCATGATGACCACATTGGCGGAGCTAGTAGATTCATAAAAGATATTCAAAAAGATTGTGCTTTGGGGAATGTTGTTAGTCAGTGGATATATAATCCGCCAAGAAGGTATGATGTTGAACAAGTCTCTGATAATAAGAATGGAGTGCTATGTGGCATAGTCTCAGGGGATAAGGTCTATGAATACATCCAGTCACATAGCCCATTAGATTGGGGGGATGTTATAGAAGGGATGTCTTTCAGTATTGACGGAATGACGGTAACAGTCCTTTCTCCTGATGAGGGCAAACTGAACCTGCTTAGGGAAAAATATTCAAACAATCGTCCACTGTGTAAGTCTGAAACAAATGAGGTTAGTGTTGAAGCGGGTAATGTTGTTGATGATTATGCAACATTACTTAATGATTTTAATATAGAATGTTTTCAAGAAGATACGAGTGTTGAGAACGCCAGTAGTATAGCCGCATTGTTTGAGTATGTGGGGAAAAGAGTTTTATGGCTTTCAGACTCAGTACCATCAGTTATAATGCACTCATTGTTTAAACTAGGATATAGTGAAGCGAACAAACTGCATTGCGATGCTGTTTTGCTTTCGCATCATGGAAGTGTAGCAAATAATAGCTTAGCTCTATTTAAGATGATACAATGTGGAAAGTATATTATTAGCGCTGATGGAATAAATCGCCATTGTCTACCAAACAAAGGAACTATAGCAAGAATTATTTCTGCTTCTTCGAAACTGCCTGTAACGCTGTATTTTAATTATGATGATGGCCGGTTGGTGAGAATGTTTAAACCAGATACTCAAGAGTATGTGAAATCAATTATTGACATTCATTATTTGCATGATATGGAGGCAATCGATTTTTGAAGGCTATTTGACAGCCCACATTAAACTTACTTATAGAAAACGATATGTTATTGCATTTCCATTTTGCTGTATTACTTCAGAAGTCAAGAATTATAGGGGGCTGGCTTATTAATATCCTTTGAAAAAGGGATGATAAAAAGAATATATATGAACCATCTCCGATGAAATTTTTCCATCCCTTGAGGAAAAAGTATTACTTCGGGGATAGATGGGGGGATAAATTGGGCGAAAAACGTCAAATCTGCAAGTAAAAAACAAAATCTGCAAATTCTTATAGTTTGAAATAAAGCGAATTATGAACCATATTTGCAAATAGTATGCTTTTACTATTATGTATGTAAAATGGTGTGATTCCTAATTAAAATATGCCAGATTTTTTCCTATGATCCCTTTTTTATATTTTTTTGCACCAACAGACAAGTAGGTAAGGAATATGTGCCGGACGGCACTATCTAACATTTCAATAAGGAGTAAACGGCGCGTAAATGTTTGGCAAGACGTTCCGTATCCAGTCCACCGAGAAAAGACATTTCAAAGGACAGCCCCATGTAAACTTGTCGGAACATAACTACTGCATCTTCTACATCCACATCTTTTCTCAATTCTCCGGTATTTATCGCGCGCTGTATGGCGGTACGCCAATAAGCATAATCACCGACTATAAGATTATGGAGCTTTTCTTTGGCGTTAGGGTCATATTGGAGAAGTTGAAACAGAAAATGAAAATATTGGGCATGATATGAAAACTTTCCTTGTACCACCTTATCACTACCTGGGCCTATCAGATTACTCAGCATATCCATTGTTCGTTGTACGCCTTTCACGTATTCATCTATAAATTCGGCAAACGTACCGTTCGTTTCAGTGAATTTGTTTCGTGGGTTTTGCGCGCTAAAACAAAACTTATCCACTACGGCAATGAATAATTCCTGTTTGTTCTTGTAGTATTTGAATATTCCGGCTTTCGACATTCCGAGCATCTTTCCAAGTTCTGCAAAACTGGCTTTTTCATAGTTTACGGACATAAACAGCTTGAACGCTGCTATCAGCAATTCATCACGGGTAATTTTCATTTTGTGATAGTCTTTTATATTTTTCAATCCCGAAAATAGTCTTTTATTCTCATACAAGCTACATAACAAGTCATAGATTAACAAAAATAAATCAGAGAGGTCCCTCTAAGATGCTTTAATATGGAATAAAAATCCTTTCACTCTTTCACCTCGTATCTGATTATTTATCAGCTTTTATAGCATTGGAAAGACACAGCAGTTGTTGGAAAAGATTGTGATTCGGTCAGCCGGCCTATATTAAAATGGTTGCTGTAAACAATATAACTTATAGTGCGGGAAAAGATATAGGGAAGAATTTGCAGACAGTAAGATTCTCTGTATCTTTGCCGCCATGTCAGAAAGAAGCGAACTACATACAAGAAATAAACACAACGGGCAATACGACTTTTCTCTATTGACGGAGAATTATCCGCCTTTAAAGAAGTTTGTACAACTCAATCCCTATGGTACGCAAACAATTAACTTCTTCAATCCGCAAGCGGTGAAGGCGTTGAATAAAGCGTTGTTGATAAGCTACTACGGCATTCGATATTGGGATATTCCGAAGAACTATTTGTGTCCGCCTATTCCCGG
>ULYA01028122.1_pt1 | contig 12145 bp, 9 predicted proteins | sample 1961821 | NCBI WGS metagenome assembly ULYA01 (sample SAMEA4835853, study PRJEB28245) | human gut metagenome | biome: gut microbiome; material: fecal sample | place: Denmark | collected 2008 | reverse complement strand
GAGGTGGATAAGCCCGTTTCCATCGCAGTCAATGAAATTTACGAAGGCAAGCTGAAAATCCGCGAGGGCAAGCCTGAGGAAGAGGACAAAGAGGTTGCACTGGCAGAGGTTGATTTTGCAAGCATGGCAGAGGAAACCGAGGAAGAATAATATGTAAGGAAAATAGCCCGTTTTTACGGGCTGTTTTTGTAGGGAGGTGAGAAATGATGTATGCGAAGGTGATTGTTGGGCTGAATCAGCCGGAAATGGATAAGCTGTTTGATTATCGGATTCCAGAAGGGATGACAGTGGAAATCGGTGTAAGGGTGATTGTGCCGTTTGGCAGCCGCAACAAAAAGGCGGAAGGCTATGTCATTTCTCTTTCCGAAAAAACAGAGGTGCCTGCGGATAAAATCAAGGAGCTTCTTGAGGTTCTGGATGAGGGCAGACCAACCTTTACCCCTGCCCTTCTGGATTTGGCGGAATGGATGAAGGAACGCTATTTCTGCACGCTGAACCAATGCTTGCAGGCAATTATGCCGCCCGGCATCCGCACAAAAAGCAGCTGGACAGTCGGACGAAAATCGCTTGATGCTGAAACGAAGCTGACTCCGAAGGAAACGGCGCTGCTTGCATTATTCGGGGAACGAAGGGAAATTCCCTTGGAGGAGGTACAGGCGGAATTCGGCGGAGATTGCCTGACATTTCTGCGGAAGGCAGAGGGAAAGGGGCTGCTTGCGCTGAAGCAGGAGCTGCACCGCAGTGAATACAAAAACGAAAAACGGCTCTATTCTCTGGACAGAGACCATCCCCTTCTGGAAGCGGCATGGAAAAAGGCGGAGAAGGAGAAGCGTCTGGAGGGGCAAAGGCTGCTGTTGGAGTACCTCGCAAACGGCAGAGAAGCAACTGTCGCAGAGCTGAAGGAAGCCCTCGGCATTACGGATTCTCCCATCAAAACCCTGCTGAAAAAGGGCATCCTGCGGGAACGGAGGCAGACGGAACGGCGAAATGTCTTTGATGCGGATACGGTGGAACGGACACAGCCCTTTACCCCGACGGCAGAGCAGGCGGCGGCGCTTTCCGCTTTGCATCGGGAATTGGAGCAGGAAGAAAAAAAGCCTATACTTCTGCATGGCGTGACGGGCAGCGGCAAAACGGAGATTTATATGCAGATCATTGCGGAGGTTCTGACGAGGGGCGAGCAGGCGATTGTGCTTGTGCCGGAGATTGCCTTAACCCCTTTGCTTGCGGAGCGGTTTGTTTCCCGCTTTGGGGCGGCAGTCAGCGTGACGCACAGCCGCCTTTCCATGGGGGAGAGAGTTGACCAGTGGAAAAAGGCGAGGGATGGCGAAATTTCGGTTGTGATAGGCGCACGGTCGGCTTTGTTTCTGCCGTTTCCGAAGGTTGGCGCAATTATCATGGATGAGGCACACGAGAACAGCTATGTTTCGGATATTACCCCGAAATATGATACGAAGGACGTTGCGGCGGCGCTGGCAAAACGCTATGGCGCGCTCTTTCTGATGGGGACGGCAACGCCCGATTTCATCAGCTATTACAAAGCAAAACAGGGAGAATTTCTGCTGCTGGAATTAAAGGAGCGGACGGGCGGTGGCGTTCTGCCGCGGATGCTTGTGACGGATATGCGAAAGGAGCTGGCAGAGGGCAACCGTTCTGCGTTCGGCAGAGCATTGCAGGAGGAAATCCGCAGGAATCTGGAGAAGGGCGAGCAGACGATGCTCTTTCTGAACCGCAGAGGGTATGCAACCTTTGTTTCCTGCCGCAGCTGTGGGCATGTGATGAAATGCCCGGAATGTGACCTGACATATACCTATCATGCGAAGGAGCATGCGCTGGCTTGCCATTATTGCGGCAGGAGAGCCCCTTTGCCGAAGGTCTGCCCCGTCTGTGGCTCGAAGTATATTCGTTATTTCGGCACAGGGACACAGAAAATAGAGGAGGAAGCAAGAAAGCTGTTTCCGGAAGCAAGGATTCTGCGGATGGATTTGGATACCACACTGACAAAGCACAGCTATGAAAAAATTCTTGCGGCATTTGCGGCAGGAGAGGCGGATATTCTGATAGGGACGCAGATGATTGCCAAGGGGCATGATTACCCCAATGTGACACTGGTGGGCATTATGGCGGCGGATTTATCCTTAAATGCGGATAGCTTTACAGCGGCGGAAACGAGCTTTCGGCTGATGCTGCAGGCGGCAGGACGTGCCGGCAGAAGGGATGACAGAGGGCGCGTGTTTCTCCAGACCTATCAGCCACAGCACTATGCGGTGCAGTATGCCGCGAAGCAGGATTATGAAGGCTTTTATGAGGAAGAAATGCTCATGCGGCAGATGATGGGCTACCCGCCGTTTTCCGCCTTTTTCAGTATTCTGCTGACAGGTGCGGCGCAGGAGGAAGTGGCACAGGCGGCGCAGGAGCTGGCAGAACGACTGGCACAGGCGGATGAGGAGGAGATTGCAACGATTCTCGGACCGACGGCACTGCCGAAATTTCGCGGAGAATACCGCTGCCAAATTATTGTGAAGGCGGCGGAGGAGGAACCCCTGCGGCAGCTGGTTCTGCCGACAGTGGAGCGGATGAAGAAGGAGCGAAGCCGTAATGTGCGCGTAGGTTTGGCGCTTAATCCGACCAATATTGTATAAAGCAGAAAAAAATGTTATAATATTTCATTGGAAAACGAAAAGCTCGCTTTCCGTTTCTGTTTCAGATAAATTTACAAAAAGTTTTTTGTTTGTTCAAATTTTGGAGATATTATAGAATTAGGAGGAAGAAAAAATGGCAATTCGTAATATTCGCATCAGCACAGATGAGGTGCTGAGAAAAACCTGCAAACCGATCAAGGAAATTACCCCCAATCTGCTGACACTGCTGGATGATATGGCGGATACCATGTATGAGGCAAACGGCGTTGGTTTAGCCGCACCACAGGTAGGGATTCTGAAAAGAGCCGTTGTCATTGATATCGGCGAGGGCCTGGTGGAGCTTTTGAACCCTGTCATTCTGGAAACGAGTGGTTCCCAGACCGATGAGGAAGGCTGCCTGAGCCTGCCCGGACAATCTGCCCCTGTGGAACGCCCCTATTATGTGAAGGCAAAGGCGATGGACAGAGAGGGCAATGAATTCATCATCGAGGGGGAAGAGCTGATGGCACGCGCATTGTGCCACGAGATTGACCATCTGGATGGGATTCTGTATATTGATAAGGCACTGCCGAGAGAGGAAGCGTAAGGAGGAATACCGATGAGAGTGATTTTTATGGGAACGCCCGATTTTGCGGTACCTTCCTTACAGGCATTGCTAACAAGGCATGAGGTTGTGGCAGTGGTGACACAGCCCGATAAGCCCAAGGGCAGAGGGAAAAAGCTGCAGCCCACACCCGTAAAGGCAGTGGCACTGGAGCATGGGATTCCTGTTTTGCAGCCTGTGAAGGTACGCGAACCGGAGGTTATCGAACAGCTGCGCGGCTATGGCGCGGATTTGATTGCCGTTACTGCATTTGGGCAGATTTTGCCGGAGGAAATTCTGAATATGCCGAAATATGGCTGTATCAATGTGCATGGATCGCTTCTGCCGGAATACAGAGGGGCGGCACCGATGCAGCGCGCCATTATTGACGGCAAGAAGGTAACAGGCATTACCACGATGTTCATGGCAAAGGGCATGGATACGGGGGATATGCTTTTGAAAACGGAAGTGGAGATTCTTCCGACAGATAATTTTGAGGATCTGCATGATAAAATGGCGGTGGCAGGCGCAGCACTGCTTCTGGAAACGATTGACGGACTGGAAAAGGGCACAATTACACGGACACCGCAGGATGATGCACTGGCAACCCATGCGCCCATGATTCATAAGGAGACAGGACATATTGACTGGGGCAAAGGCGGACAGCAGATTATTGATCTGATGCGCGGAATGTATCCCGGACATGGCGCATACGCTGTTTTGGGAGAGGAGCCGCTCAAGATGTTCTGGGCAGAGGCGGAAAATAAAAGCTATCCCGATGCGGCATTTGGCGAAATCGTAGAGGTGACAAAAAAGGACTTTGCGGTAAAATGTGGCGATGGAATTTTGCGTATCAAAGAGGTGCAGGCGCGCGGCGGCAAGAAGATGGCGGCGGATGCGTATCTGCGTGGGCATGAAATGCAGACAGGCATTTTGCTTGGCTAAGGCTTGAATAGGAAAGTTCCAAACAGATAGGAGGAACCGATATGTATTATGGTTATGGATATGGATACGACAGCATGTACTTTTTGGTGCTTCTGGCATTCATTTTTTCGATGGTTGCGCAGATGAAGGTATCCGGTACATTTAAGAAATATGCGAAAATCAGAAACAGACGAGGCTTAACGGGGGCGCAAGTGGCAGAACAGATGATGCACAACGCAGGCATTTATGATGTAAGCGTGCAGCGCGTGGCAGGCAACCTGACAGACCATTATGACCCCAGAACAAAGACACTGCGCCTGTCCGAAAGCGTGTATGACAGCACATCGGTAGCGGCTGTCGGCGTAGCGGCGCACGAGACAGGGCATGCCATTCAGCATGATGTGGGCTATGCACCGCTGGCACTGCGGAGCTTTTTCGTGCCTCTGGCAAACTTCGGTTCCAGACTGGCAATCCCCTTGATTCTGATTGGGTTTATTTTCAGCGGAGGCGGCAGCACATTGGTGACACTGGGGATTCTGTTCTTCTCCCTTTCCGTTGTGTTTACGATTATTACACTGCCTGTGGAATTCAACGCATCCAGAAGGGCGATTCGCCTGCTGGCAGATGACGGATTTCTGGACAGCGACGAAATCGGCGGCGCGAAAAAGGTGCTGAGTGCGGCGGCAATGACCTATGTTGCGGCGGCATTTGCGGCAATCGCGCAGCTTCTGAGACTGGTTGCCATCTTTGGCAGAAGAAACGATTAAAAAAGAAAGGCTAATCTGATTGCGGATTAGCCTTTTGGTGTTTTTGTGGATGCCTCTTTTTTGTCGAAATAGGGGCGAAATGATTGAAGAATCCTCTGTTTTGTCGTATAATATTATGTTGAGACAGAATGGCTTGAACGGAAGGAATGGAAAAAATGATCCAAATCAATCCAAGAGAGGTTGCGGCAGAGGCGCTCATGGAAATCATGATGGCGGATGCCTATAATACAATGACACTGCGCCGCCTGCTGCGGCAAAACGGTGCGATGTCCAGACAGGACAGAGCCTTTGTGACGGAGGTGGTAAACGGTACACTGCGCAATTTGATTTATATTGACCATGTGCTGAATACCTTTTCCAAAACAAAAACGGAAAAAATGAAGCCGTGGCTGCTGGCAGTGCTGCGGACGGCGGTGTATCAGATGTACTTCATGGACGTGCCGGATGCAGCGGCGTGTAATGAGGCGGTGAAGCTGGCATCGGTCAGAGGATATGGCTCTTTGAAGGGCTTTGTGAACGGCGTACTGCGCACGACGGCAAAGAAAAAACAGGAGATTCCCCTGCCTGAGATGGGAACGGCGGAATATCTTTCTGTGGCGTATTCCCATCCGCTGTGGCTGGTGCGGATGTGGATTGCCTATTATGGCTACGAAGAAACGGAGCAAATTTGTGCGTATGATAATCAGTCCCCCGATGTGACGATTCGGGTGAATACGCTGAAAACGAATACGCAGGCTTTGAAAAAGAAGCTGGAGCAGGCAGGTGTGCATGTGGCAGAGGGCAGAATCTGCGCGGATGCACTGCATCTGACGAAAACGGCGGATTTAAGCCGCTTGGATGCCTTCAAAGAAGGACTGTTCCATGTGCAGGATGAAAGCTCTCAGCTCGCGGTACGGGTGCTAGACCCGAAAAAAGGCGAGAAGATTTTAGACATGTGCGCCGCGCCGGGCGGGAAAAGCTTTACGATTGCGGAACGGATGGAAAACGAGGGCAGTCTGCTTTCCTGCGATATTTATGCGCATAAAATCGACCTGATGGAGGAGGGCGCGGAACGCCTTGGCATTTCCATCATGCAGTGCAGGGTGAAGGATGCGGCGGCTAAGGAGGAAAGCCCGAAGCGGTTTGACCGCGTGCTGGCGGATGTGCCTTGCTCCGGTCTGGGGCTGATGCGAAAGAAGCCGGATATCCGCCTGAAAAAGGACGGAAACGAGATTGACAGCCTGACAAAAATCCAGAGGGAAATTCTGGAAAATGCGGCAGGCTATGTGAAAAAGGGCGGCGTTCTGGTTTACAGCACCTGTACGCTTTGCCGAAAGGAAAATGAAAAGAATCTGGAATGGTTTCTGAAAGACCACCCCGATTTTACGGCGGAGGATATTTCGGAATTTCTGCCCGAAGGCTGGGATACGGAAACGGCGAAAAAGGGATATCTGACCCTGCTGCCCCATAAAACAGGAACAGACGGATTTTTCATTTCAAAATTAAGAAGAAAGGATTGAGATATGGAAAAGGTTGATATCAAATCCATGGACATAACCGAATTGCAGGAGCTTTTGCGGGAATTGGGTGAGCCGAAATTTCGTGCGAAGCAGCTTTTCGATTGGCTGCACGCAAAGCAGGTGGACAGCTTTGCCGAAATGACGAATCTTTCCAAGAGCCTGCGGGAAAAGCTTGGCGAAACGGCAGCAATCAACGGCGTGGAAATCGTGCGGCGGCTGGTTTCGCAGATTGACGGCACGAGAAAATATCTTTTTGCGCTTTCGGATGGCGCAATTATCGAAAGTGTATTGATGAAATATGAGCATGGCAATACGGTCTGCATTTCGACGCAGGTCGGCTGTCGGATGGGCTGCAAGTTCTGCGCATCCACACTGGACGGCGTGGAACGCGGACTGACGGCAGGGGAAATGCTTTCCCAGATTTATGCGATTCAGAAGGACTGCGGCGAGCGGGTACACGGTACGGTACTGATGGGCAGCGGCGAGCCTCTGGATAATTATGACAATGTTCTGAAGTTTTTGCGTCTGATTAACGACCCGAATGGGCAGAATATGGGACAGAGACATATTACGCTTTCGACCTGCGGTCTGGTGGAAAAAATTTATGCGCTGGCGGAGGAAAATTTGCAGATTACACTGGCGGTTTCCCTGCATGCGCCGAATGATGAAATCCGCACGCAGACCATGCCTGTGGCAAAGTTGTACGATATGGACAGACTTTTGCAGGCGTGCAGGGAGTACGCAGAGAAAACAAAACGCCGCATTACCTTTGAATATGCGCTGATTCATGGCGTGAATGACGGGGATGCACATGCGCGGGAGCTGGCCGGAAGGCTGAGAGATATGCTCTGCCATGTGAACCTGATTCCTGTCAATGACGTAAAGGAGCGCAATTATATCAAAAGCTCTGCGGAGCGGGTAAAACGGTTTGCATCTATTCTGAGTGAAAATGGTGTGGAAACCACAGTCAGACGAAAGCTGGGCAGTGATATTGATGCTGCCTGCGGTCAGCTGAGAAGAAGCCACATCAAGGAAAAGGCTAGGGAGGAATAAGATGCGGGAAAATAAGCGGCAGGGAGGTGGAGCAGCGTTGAAAGCAGTTGGAATGAGCGACATTGGAAAATGCCGCAAAAATAATGAGGATGCCTATTACATTTCGGCAGGGGAAGACCCTGCGGAAAATTTATATCTGGTTGCCGATGGGATGGGCGGCTGTAACGCGGGAGAAATCGCGAGCAGCTGTGCAATCGAAGGCTTTCTGGAGCATTTCTGGAAGGAAATGAAGCATGCAGAAAATGACGACATGCTGGATTTGATGACAGGTGCGATGGCAGCTGCGAATCGGACGGTTTATGAAAAATCCAATTCCGACAGGGAGTTTGCGGAAATGGGAACAACCATCGTTGCAGCGGCGGTGCGCGAGGAGAAGCTTTATGTTGCCTATGTGGGGGACAGCAGAGCTTACCTTTTTCGCAAAAAGGAGATGCAGCCCCTCACCACAGACCATTCCTATGTGATGGAGCTGGTGAAGATGGGGAGCATTACGAAGGAGGAAGCGGCAATGCACCCCAAAAGAAACGTGATTACGCGCGCCATTGGGATTCGGGATACCGTGGAGACGGATACGGTGATTCATCCCGTGCAGAAGGGAGACATCGTTTTGCTTTGCACAGACGGGCTTTCCGGTATGCTGAAGGATGAGGAAATGGCGAAGATTTTGAGTAAGCGGATCGCCCTGGACAAAAAAGCGGCAATTCTGGTGGAGGAAGCGAATCGGCAGGGGGGACATGACAACATTTCCCTTATTCTGGTTGAGATATAAGTAGGAGGTTACAAACTGATGTTATTGAATCCGGGTACTGTCCTAAGCGGCAGATACGAAATATTAGAAAAAATCGGTTCCGGCGGCATGGCAGTTGTTTACAGAGGCAGAGACAGAAAGCTGGATCGTTATGTTACGGTGAAGGTTTTGCGAGAGGAATTTGTCGGGGACGAGGAATTTATTGAACGCTTTCGTTCCGAGGCCTGCTCCGTTGCGAGATTATCCCATCCCAATATCGTAAGAGCGTATGATGTGGGCGAGGACGGGGATATTAAGTATATCGTAAACGAATACATCCACGGGGATACACTGAAAAAGGCAATCAAGGAAAAAGCCCCCTTTGATTCCCGTTCTACTATCAATGTTGCCATTCAGATTGCCTCTGCGCTGAGTCAGGCGCATAAGGCACATATCGTACATAGAGATATCAAGTCGCAGAATATTCTGGTGGGGACAGACGGTGTGGTAAAGGTGACGGATTTTGGCATTGCCAGAGCGGCAACCGCGTCCACCATGACAACAACGGCAAATGCGGCGGGCTCTGTGCATTATTTCTCCCCTGAGCAGGCAAGAGGCGGCTATGTGGATGAAAAAAGCGATATCTATTCTCTGGGCATCACGATGTTTGAAATGATTACAGGCGTATTGCCGTTTCAGGGCAACAATTCCGTCAGCATTGCATTGATGCATATCAATGACGAGCTGCCGGATATCCGCCAGTATAACCCGAACTGTACGCGCTCTCTGGAGGGAATCATCCGCAAGGCAACGATGAAAAAGGCAGATGAACGCTACGCAAGCATTGACCTTCTCTTGGCAGACCTGATTCGTGCCAGAGCGGAGCTGAACGGTTCCGCAAAGGAAGAAAAGCCTGCGGAAAAGAAAGCGGCAGCGGTTGGTGCAGCGGCGGCTGGTGCGGCAGGCGTGCGGATGTCCAGAAGGGCAGAGGCAGCAGCCAGACTGCGTGAAGCGCAGGAGAAAACGGAAATGGAAAAGGCGGCACAGGCCGCAGTGGAAACACCGCAGGAAACAAAGCCGGCTGACCCGAAGGAGCTGGAATATATCCGCAGCCACGCGGAGCGTCCACATGCAGAACGCGCGCATGCGGAACACAGCTATGCAGAACACGCACATGCGGAGGGACACCATGCAAGCCACCGCCATGCGGCGGAAAACGCAGCTGAGCCGCTTGATGATTTCGCACAGGAGAACCCTGTGGAGGAGGATGCACATACCCCTCTGGCAGGACTTGAAAAATACGGTAAAAAGCTGAAAATGAAGCATATCTCCAAAGAGGATGATTATGAAAATGAATATGTAAAATCGGAGCCTGTGAAGGCAAGCAGACGACCCGGAAAAATTCGCAGAAACCCCAGAACCGAAGGGGATTTTGATAACGAGCATGACAGAAAGGCAGAACGTAAGGTTGTGATTGCGGCTGTAATTACAGCACTGGTGCTGATTGGTGTGATTTCCGTTGTCGGCATTAAGTTTATGGGCGGCGGTTTTGGCGGCTTTATTTCCAGTGATAAGAATATCGAAACCCCCCTGTTCTTAGGGATGGATTACGATGAAGCAGTAAAGGAAGCGGAAAAAATGGGGATTACCCTTGTGCAGGAGGGGGAGGACTACAGCAGCTTCTATGACACAGGTTGTATCATTTATCAGTCTGTCAACGAAGGGACGATGATTGGTGAAGGTACCAAAATCGGCGTAAAGGTCAGCCTTGGATTGACAGAGGAGGAAATGCCGAATGTGGTTGGCAAGAGCGAAAATGCGGCAATCGAAGCCATTACCCGTCTGGTTGGGGACGTGGCAGAGATTCGCTATGTGCATGACGCAGATGCAAAGCCCTCTGAGGTTATCAAGCAGGAGCCCAAAGCCGGTGCTTCTATTACGGCAAAGAGCCGCATTATTCTGACCATCAGCAAGGGGGACGAGGATACCAATGTTACCGTACCCAATGTTGTAAATGATACACTGGAGGATGCAAAGGCTTCCCTGACAGCGGTTGGCTTAACGGTCGGGAATGTATCCTATGCGGCAAGCGATAAGGTGGCAGAGGGCAAGGTTATCACGCAGACCGTGGCGGCGAATAAATCCGTACCGAGCGGCAGTGTGGTTAATCTGGTTGTCAGCAGCGGCGCGGATACGCAGGAGAATGAAAACAATAAGCCTTCCTCCAATACCCAGACACAGGGCACAAAATATTTCACAATTAACGCACCCAGCGGCAGCGAAGGCTCTGTTTATGTGCGTGTGGTAAAAGAGGATGCGGACGGAGTATACCCTGTGGTAGACACCTACAGAGATGCCTCCGAATTCCCTTACAGCGTTTCCGTAACGGGTAAGGGCAGTGGTACGGTTACCTGCTATATTGATAATGTGCAGCAGTGGTCGCAGAGTGTAAACTTCTCCGGATGATAAGGATAAAGGTGAATCTATGCTGGAAGGCGTAATTTTAAAGGGAATTGGCGGTTTTTATTATATTGATACGGAACGCGGCGTATACGAATGTCGGGCGAGAGGCATCTTCCGCAAGGAGGGGATTCGCCCGACCGTTGGCGATGCGGTGCGGATTTCTGTTCTGGATGAGGAAAAGAAAAAGGGCAGTCTGGATGAAATTCTGCCCAGAAGGAATGAGCTCATCCGTCCAAGGGTGTCCAATGTGGATCAGGCGGTGATTGTATTTGCGGCAAAAAGCCCGAATATGAATCTGGATTTGCTGGACAGGTTTCTGCTGCTGGCAGAGGAACAGGAGCTGGATATCGTAATTGTTATCAATAAAATCGACAAGGATAAAAAGGAGAATTATCTGGCGGCGGCAGAAATGTATCGGGATGCAGGCTATGCCGTTATCTGCACAAGTGCGGAAAAGGAAATCGGCATTGATGCACTGCGTACTGCTCTGGAAAACAAGATTTCTGTATTCGCAGGACCTTCGGGGGTTGGCAAAAGCAGCTTAATCAATAAAGCTTTCCCCGGATTGGAATTAAATACGGGCGAAATCAGCGAAAAGATACAGCGCGGGAAGCACACCACGCGACATGCGGAGCTGATTCAGATCACAGAGAAAAGCTATATCGTGGATTCTCCGGGGTTTACCTCTCTGTATCTGACGCATATTCCCTCGGAAAAGCTGCAGTATCATTTTCGGGAATTTCTGCCCTTTGTGCATGCATGCTATTACAACGGCTGCGTGCATATCAATGAACCGGATTGTGCCGTAAAGGAGCAGATTGGCAAGGCAATCCATCCGATGAGATATGAGAGATATGTTACGATTTATCATGAACGTAAGGAAGAAGAAGAGAGGAGATTCTAACCCATGAAAACGAAACTTTCCCCCTCCATGCTTTCCATTGATTTTGGCAAGGTAGCGGAGCAATTAAAGCTGGTCGAGGACGCAGGCACGCAGTATATCCATCTGGATGTGATGGATGGGATTTTTGTTCCCAATATTTCCTTTGGGATTCCTGTGATTAAGAGCATCAGAAAGCACAGCAATATGGTTTTTGATGCACATCTGATGATTGTGGAGCCTGAAAAATATGTAGAGGAATTCAGAAAAGCCGGTGCGGATATTATCAACTTCCATGTGGAGGCAACGAAATACCCCGCAGAGGTGATTCAGCAGATTAAGGCAACGGGTGCAAAGGCAGGCATTACCATTAACCCCAGAACGCCTGTTGAGGTGGTATATCCCTTCCTGAAGGATGTGGATATGGTTTTGGTTATGACAGTAGAGCCCGGCTTTGGCGGACAGAAATTCATGGCACAGCATGTTTCCAAAATCAGACAGCTGGCAGAATGGAAAAAGGAGCTGGGTCTGGAGTTCGATATTGAGGTAGACGGCGGCGTGACACTCGATAATGTGCGCGAGGTTCTGGATGCAGGCGCAAACGTGA
>ULYA01000573.1_pt1 | contig 12151 bp, 10 predicted proteins | sample 1961821 | NCBI WGS metagenome assembly ULYA01 (sample SAMEA4835853, study PRJEB28245) | human gut metagenome | biome: gut microbiome; material: fecal sample | place: Denmark | collected 2008 | reverse complement strand
ACATCCGACAGACATTCCCGCCACAAAAAGAAAAACCGGCAGCCCATATCTGCTCTTCCGGCGGGCAAACACGCACACCAAAAAGAGCAGCCAGACTGCCAGTCCAAAAATCATCTGCTCTGCCGGGATCCACAGGTTCAGTGCCTCTCCAAGTACCAATCCCCCTGTCACACACAGCAAAGGCCTTTTAATCGTTTTTTCCTCCTACGATATAATCGTAATTTCGTTCAAATACCGTGCTTAACGGAATCTGGTCCCGGAACACATCGTCCTGGGATCCGTTGATCCGGATCTGCACACGGCTCACCGTCGAGAGCTCCGCAAGGGAATCCACGATGGAATAGATCGGAATATATGCCGCCACATCCAGAGTGCTGTTTAAAAACGCCGCGTCAAGGTTGATCGAGCAGACCGAATCATTGACGGACACATTCAAAAGCTTCACATCTGACGGGATCGTCGCATAATGTCCAAGCTCCTGGGGACCTTCGATCAGCTGTTCCACGATGAGGCGCTCCAGGGATGTATTGCTGTTCTGCATAACTTCCCGCTTTTCCTCCACCAGCTGGTCTCCCGCCTCATTGGCAAAATACAGCGTCAGCTCCGTCCGCTCGAAGGAGTTGACATCGCGGATGCTGTCCACAAAATCAGAGGCGGAAAGCATTCCCACCGGGTTTCCCGCAGCGTCCGTGATCGGCTGCTCCGCGCAGTAGATGCTCAGATACTCGATATCCGGAATCTGGGTCAGTGTTTTCGTCAGCGCCGCCCGGCACAGGATCTCCTGCACCGAATTCATCAGCGCATAGTTGGCATCTGCATATAAATACAGAACATTCCCCTCGATCCGGTAGGTGATCTTTTCGATCCGCTCCGGCAGCGCTCTCTGACAGTCGAGATCTGCCGGCACATTTCCCATCTTATCGAGAAGTTCCCGGACCAGTGCATCCAGGTCCGTCGTCTCCGTCCGGTACTCGCTTCCAACGAGCTGGATCCCGGACGTGTTTAAATAGTAGATCGTATAGGCATTTCCGCTCTGCTCCACGGTCATCTTTCCCGTACAGCCGCTTAAGGCGAACAGGACCGCGAAGAGGAGAAAAAACACCCGAAACATCCTAAATTTCTTCATTTTTCTCCCTCCTACGGAATATAAATCAACGGGATCCGCACCATAAAGGTACTTCCCTCGCCCTCGACACTGTCCACACGGATCGCGCCGTGATGCATCAGGACCACACTTTTCGTGATCGCAAGTCCAAGCCCTGTTCCGCCGGTCTCCCTGGATCTCGCCTTGTCCACGCGGTAGAAGCGTTCGAACACGCGCTCCTTAAACTCCGCAGGAATACCGATTCCGGAATCCGCAACCTTTAAATAGAAGAACTTGTGGTCGGCATCCAGTGTGACCCGGACCCATCCGTCTTCCTTATTATATTTGACCGCATTCTCCACCAGGTTATTCACCGCCAGGGAGAATTTCACCTCGTCAATATCCGCTGAGACATCGCGCTTACTCTCGAAGATCAGCTCGATATTCCGCTTTCTGGCGATGGGACGCAGGCGTTTTAAGACCATCTCGATCAGTCCGTTGATCTGGACCTGGCTGCAGGAAAGTCCCGAGGACGCCTTGTCCATGCGGACCAGAGTCAGAAGATCGTCGATGATCTTACTCTCACGGTCGATCTCATCGGAGATATCGTGCATGAATTCCTGGTAAAGTTCCTTCGGCGTGTCCTCCATTCCCATCAGGGAATCCGCAAGGACACGGATCGACGTGATCGGAGTCTTGAGCTCATGGGAGACATTGGAAACAAACTCCTGTCTCGACTGGTCCACGGCCTTCAGCTTCTCCAGGGTTTTATTGATGGTCTCGGAGATCTGCTTTGTCTCCCGGTACGCCTCCTCATTGACATCCTCATCCAGGTTTCCCTCACCTACACGCCGGATCGACGCGATCAGGCTTCCAAAGGGCTTCATGATAAAATGGACCGAGAGGACCGCAAGGATCAGCAGGATCACGAAGATCATCATCTCGTACAGGGATGCCTTATCATTCAGACTGTCCTCCAGACTGTACATGCTCTCCGTCGACGCTGTCACGATCATCACACCCGCAGTCTTTCCCGTTGTGATGGTTCCCGTCTCCTGCTCAAACTCCGGAATTGGGATTGCCAGGACGAAATAGTGTTTCAGGCTGTCATACCGGCTCGTATTCTCACCCTGGAAGCACCTGATCACCTCATTGGAAATCAATGTCTTTCCCTTCGAGAGAGAAAACGTATCCTCTACGATCTTAAACCCGGAGTTTACGATCAGGATCCGTCCGCTGAAGATATCCGAGAGCAGGGAGAGCTCCGTATCGATGGCGGCGTTGTCCACCACCGAGTTTGTGAGATATCCAGTTCTTGACATCTTATTGCTCAGGATCTGACACTGGTTCTGGACATCAATGATCCGGCGCTCCACCTGACTCTGTCTTGAGGAACTGGCAAGGATCCGGCTCTCCACGAGAAGCGGGATCATACAGAACATCACCATCAGGATGATCAGGGGAACCTTGACGCTCGGCGTATGCTTCCGGTAAATTTTCCGGATCCTTTCCCTAATTTTTCTCATGTTCCTCTTCCATCTTTCTCGTTGCCGTCACAGCAAGGCTGCCCGGTCCGATATGGCACGCGATGCTTAAGGAAAGCGGTGCCATGTATACATCAGCATTCGGGAAGCGCTCTTCGACCTCTTTCTTAAACTCCAGCGCTGCTTCCTCGTTGTCGGTGTGGGCGATTGCCAGATGGCAGTTTCTGCACTCACTGTCGTGAAGCCTCCCGTCCAGCTCTTTCTGGATCGCGTTCATCATCATGGTCTTTGCCTGCTTCATGGTACGGGCTTTCGCGAAGGAATCAAGCTTTTCACCTAAAATGATCAGCACTGGCTTGATTTTTAAAAGTGTGCCGAGAGCCGCTGCAGCCGGTGTGATCCGGCCGCCCTTTTTCAGGTATTTTAAGGTATCGACGGTGATGAAGATGACGGAATCAGCCGCAGTCTCCTCCAGGCGCTTCTTGATCTGCGTTCCGTCCATCCCCATAGCTGCCAGCATCTGCGCGTCCTTTACAGACTGATACTGGGTCACGGAGATCCGTCGATTGTCAACGACGAACACTTTTCCCTCGTACTCATCCTCTCCCGCCAGCATCATCGCTGTGGAGCAGGATCCGGAAAGTCCGGAGGACATCGGGATATGGATGATCTGGTCATACTCTTTTAAGAGCTTGTCCCACATCTTCAGGATGGAATCTGGTGTGGGCTGGGAGGTAGCGATATCAGCATTGTCCTTTAATCTCTGGTAGAACTGCTCCCGTGTCAGTGTGATATCTTCGTAATATGTTTCTCCATCTATCATAAACGGCATTGGCAGAACCGCAACTCCCATCTCTTTTGCCTGAGCCTGGGTGATTCCGCTGTTGCTGTCTGTTACAACTGCAATTTTCATACAAAACTGCCCCTTTCTGTTTCTCTTTCGTCCGCCCTCTTTCTCTCCATTCCATACGGACAGGACTCGCTCCTATTTTAACCGATTTCCTACCTAAATGGAAGTGCAAAACTGCCCAAACTGTGGACGAAATAGAAAATTTATGATATGCTGAGCAGTAAGTGAGTGAAAAGCATGCTCGCATGTTTGGCACGAGCGGCGAAGCGGATTACGGCAGCCGCAAAGCAGCGCTTAGTGTGAAAGCGCAGACCGTAATATGCAATGTATTTTTAATATGGAGGTACAGATTATGCCTTATTGTCCGAAATGCGATATGGAATTTGTCGAGGGAATCAAAGTCTGCAGCGATTGCGGCGGTCCCCTCGTGGAATCAAAAGAAGTGGCGGAAGCCATGAAAAAGAAGGAACAGGAAGAACAGCTTGCCGCCATGGCGCAGGAGATGGATCCGTTTTCAAGTGAAGGGACTGATACGGAGTTCTCCGGGGATAATCCACCCGAGAAGTCTTCCCCGGCCGCTGAGCCGGTCCACGCCTACGTGGATAAGGGCCAGCGCTACGATGACATGAGTTCCTCCGCATCCGCGTTCTTCTTAGTCGGCGGGGTACTTGCCATCGGCGCGGCACTCTGCCTTCTGGGAATTTTCCATCTCCCAATGGCAGGATTCCAGAAATATATGTTTGAGGGCGTTCTCGTTGTTCTCGCCATCGGCAGCTTTGTCGTTGCAGTCTCCTCAAGGAAGCGCGCTGCCGAGTTAAAGGTGGAAGCCGACGATGAAAAACGCCAGACCCAGGAGATCATCGATTGGTTCTTAAAGAATTACTCCGCAAAAGAGCTGGATGAGCAGCTTCTGATGGAAGACCCGGACCTCTCCGGCGAGGAACTGAGTCTCAAGCGCTTCGAGCTGATCCAGGATTTCCTCATCACCGGCCGCGACATCCCTGACCAGTCCTATGCGGATTCGCTCTGTGAGACGCTGTATACGAAGCTGTACGATCAGGAATAATTTAAAAGACTGTCTGACCGATGAACCTGATTCATCAGCCGGGCAGTCTTTTTAATTTTCTTATTCAAATTTCACGATTTCCTTCTTCAGCCTCATCATGATCTTCTTCTCCAACCTCGAAATATATGACTGGGAGATCCCCATGAGATCCGCCACCTCTTTCTGCGTCATCTCCGCCCCATCCCGGCGCTTCAGACCATAGCGCAGCTCCACGATTTTTCTCTCCCTCGGGCTTAAGCGGCTCACCGCATTCTTAAGAAGGTCTTTTTCCACCTCATCCTCCATGTCTTTATAGATCACATCCTCCTCCGTCCCGAGAATATCCGACAGCAGAAGCTCATTCCCGTCCCAGTCCACGTTTAACGGCTCATCGATGGAAACCTCAAGCTTCATCTTGCTGGTCCTACGAAGATACATCAGGATCTCATTCTCAATACATCTGGACGCATAGGTCGCCAGCTTGATATTTTTCGTCGGGTTAAAGGTGTTGATGGCCTTGATGAGTCCAATGGTCCCGATGGAGATCAGGTCCTCTACGCCAACGCTGGTATTGTCAAATTTCTTTGCTATGTAGACAACCAGGCGGAGATTGTGCTCGATCAGCTCTGCCTTTGCCTCTTTCTCCTCTTCGGTTCCAAACTTATTTAACGCCTCAGTCTCCTCCTTCAGTGACAGCGGAGCCGGAAGAATATCCGCACCTCCAATATAATGGATCTCCCCCCGCTCCGGACGGATCATCGTGCGGAACCCCATCACTTTTTTGAGGCGGAACCGGTTTGGCATAGAAATTCTCATAATCATACTCATTCTCTCCTTTTTCTAACTGTTAGTCACCTTCACAGTTATTTTTTCACACATCGTCATTCAGACTTCATGTCAATCCCCTATTGCCACAGGCACATTTTCCCCTGACACCAGACACTCCGGCAGTATCATCGTAAAATCCTTCCCGAAAAACAGAGGTTCCTTCGAAATCGCCACGATCGGACGCTCGATCCAGATACTCCCGCACTCTTCGGACATAACCTCCATCCGGTCAAAGAGAACTCCCGGCAGCATTCCATTTTCCGTTCCGACAGCCCGGTATGGGATCATAAGGACTCCCGCCTTCTCGCCTAAGAACTCTTTCGCATCCGCCGCCGCGATAATGCTCACCGGCTTTCCCGTCACAGGCTCCACGAGCCGATTCCCTGAATCCGCCATCGCCGTGAACTCCTTCGACTTTTCATTTAAGAAAAGACGGACCTGATACCGTGTTTTCCCAATCATCGGCCGCCTCACAAGAGCTACCGCCAAGAAACGAACTCCCATACAGAAAAATCCCATAAACATCAGACTTTTCCAGCCGGTAAGAAAACACCGCTCCCGCAGAATCGCCAGCCCACTCTGCAAAATCCCTGCGGATAAGACCAGGACTCCCAGTTCCTTCCCGCGCCACTTCAAAACTTTCATCCAGGAATCTCCGCTATCTGCAGAAGCATTCCTTTTCTCCTGGCGCATGGTCTGTTTTCCCGGAAAAGCGATCCAGATCATCAAAAATCCTGTCACCAGCAGTTTCCAAACTTCCCATATCCCAGCAAATACCGGCTGTCCGCCTGCAGGACATCTTCCCATAAGTTCCAGATAAACGCTTCCAGTACTGCAGAGTCCCCCGGTGATCCCGGCGCCCAGAAGTCTCAAGACCTCTGCCCGCCTTCTCATAAGCACCGCCGCCAGCCATAAGATCAAAACATCCCGGTACACCTCCTCCAGAAAAAAGAGATCGGCGTACCAATCATACTCCACCGGACTTCCTCCTTTCCCTGGCATCCCTTTCTGATGTTTTCCCATAGTATACCTGTCTTTCTCTCCAGAATTTGTCAAAGCAGGGACGAGAAATTTGAAAACCCATCGGGTCGTTTTAACAGAATCTCTCCTGTTTTTTCATGAAGATCAGAGATTTCCGCAGACATTTGCGGAATACACGAAAAAAGAAGAACAAAAAGAAAGCAGATCTGGACATTTTTTGTCGCGATCTGCGGTGAAATTTCAGAAATATTTTGCGCGAATGCGCATCATTGGCACGTTAGTGCCTTTTGCGTAATAGGGAATTCCTCGGAATTTCCTATTACACAAAAAGACCTGGAAAAGATTTCTCTCTTCCAGGTCTCAATATGTTCATAAATTGTAACTGTTCAATAGGTCTGCGCACTTGCTGCGCTGACCGTAAGAAAACATAGGCTGGAAGGCAAAAATCCCATCAGCGAAGCTGATCTGGAATGGATTTTTGCACGTAACTATGAAGGTACTGAATAGTTACCATAAATTAAATTCCAATACGGCTTGTCCGTCCTCAGAATCTTATCTGCGGTTCTTTAAGAAATCCGGGATATTGATCTGGGTCTCGCCGCGCTGTGCCGGACGGTAAACCGGGGCATTTCCAGTCGGGATGTTGTACTTCGGTGCGGAAGTCTCTGTTGTAGCTGCTGCCTCAGACGGAGTCTTTACGGACGGAGCAGTTCTCTGAACCGGGGCCTGCTGAGCCGGTACCTTTGTCTTGTAGTTTGTGAAATCCTTCATTGCGCGCTCAACCGGTGTGTTTGCACCGTGTGCGTCAAGGCCTGTAGCGATAACTGTGATCGTTACCTCGTCCTCCGCATTCTCATCGTACATAGCGCCGAAGATGATGTTAGCGTCATCGCCTGCAAGCTCCTGAACATAGCCAGCAGCCTCGTTTGCCTCGATCAGGCTGATGTCACCGGAAATGTTGATGATAACATGGGAAGCACCCTCGATGGTTGTCTCAAGAAGCGGGCTGGATACAGCCTGCTTAACAGCCTCAAGTGCCTTCTCGTCACCCTTCGCCTTACCAATACCGATATGAGCGATGCCCTTATCTGTCATAACAGTCTGAACATCAGCGAAGTCAAGGTTGATAAGACCCGGAACATTGATCAGGTCTGTGATTCCCTGTACTGCCTGGAGAAGAACCTCATCGGCTTTCTTTAATGCATCCGGCATGGTTGTCCGTCTGTCAACGATCTCAAGGAGACGGTCGTTCGGGATCACGATCAGAGTATCCACTGCGTTCTTTAAGTTCTCGATTCCCTTTAACGCGTTGTTCATTCTCTGTCTGGCTTCGAAGCGGAACGGCTTTGTTACAACGCCGACTGTAAGAATTCCCATGTCTTTTGCGATCTGAGCGATCACCGGAGCTGCACCGGTACCGGTTCCGCCTCCCATACCACAGGTAACGAATACCATATCTGCGCCCTTAAGTGCCTGGGAGATCTCCTCCTGGCTCTCCTCAGCTGCCTTCTCGCCGATCTCCGGCTTTGCGCCTGCGCCGAGTCCCTTTGTGAGCTTCTCACCGATCTGCATGGCAGTCGGAGCTTTACAGAACTGAAGCGCCTGTTTATCTGTGTTGATACCGATAAACTCAACGCCCATAATATTTTCTTCTACCATGCGGTTTACCGCGTTATTTCCGGCACCGCCGACACCGATCACAAGAATTCTTGCGGCATTCTCTGCCTCGTTTATCTTAATCTCTAACAAGAATGTCTCCTCCTTTAATATCTATCAATCTATTACATCTGTATTAGCATGGTCATAAAAATCCCAAGTTAATCTAACATATATCATATTTGATTTTTTGAAAAATATCAACCTTAAATTTATGGTTTTTTTGAAAAAAACACTGATTTTCCGCTGTCCCCGGCCTAAGCTTTCTTACGGTCAGCGCAGCAAGTGCGCAGACCTGATGAATCGTTACTCTAATTCTTCTTCACAAAACGGTACGTCGGGCTGGAATTCGTCTCGTCATAGGTATCCAGATACAGCGTACCCGAAAGTCCTGTGAGCTCCGTCATGATATCGTGAAGCTCCGCGATCTTTCCGTCAAGGCTATCCGAATTTCCAAGCTCCACCGTGATGTCCCCCATCACAAGCTCCGCCTCATTGTAGCTGTTATAGTTGATCTTGTCCACCTGGATATCGCTGACATTCAGCACCTGGGTCAGGTTTAAGATCTCGCCGAAAATATCCTGATCCGCCACCGGAAGCGGCTGGTGCAGGACGATATGTCCGAACTCGAGACCAGTGATCACCGGAACGCCCGGAAGCTGCTCGGAAGAGCTCTCCACAATGATTCCATCCTTATCGAAGTACATGTAGCTGCTCATGTAGGAGACGCAGCCCACAACGCTCTTCTCAAACACAACGACCTCCACCTTTGTGGGGCTCTTGAAATTGATCTTATATTCCTCGATAAACGGAATGGACTTGTGCTCCTTAAACCGGTTCTGATAATAGCAGAACGCGGAATTTCTGGACCACTTGCTGTCAAATAAGAGCAACTCGATCTGTTCCTTCGTATACTGCTTATTTCCGCTCACTTCCACATCCTTGATCCGTATCGAAAAGACAAGAACGAGAAGAATGACGAGAATCGCCAGGATCACTCCAATGATGATCCCCGTCTTTCTTCCTCCTCTCCTGTTGTACATTCCAAATCCGTTGCTGCTTCTTCTCCCGAAATGGAAATTGAAGCCGCGTCTTCCAAATCCAAGACCTCTTCTTCTAAATAACATCTTCTCTTCACCTGTTATCTGATCACTTGTTCTCACGTAACATCATTGGGACCCGCGCACCTGACACACTGATCACCGGAAGACTCTGGTCTGGAGCAAAAAATCCATTGCCACGATCATCACAGCTCATCTTCCTCTATGTCTGCCCCAAGCTTTCTCAAATCTCTTCCGATATCCTCGTACCCGCGCTTTAAATGTCCACTGTCCGAGATCACACTGAGTCCGTCCGCCGCCAGGGCCGCCACTAGAAGCGCCGCCCCGCCGCGAAGATCCGGCGTCTCCGCAATTCCCGGAACAAGAGGATATCTTCCTCTTATTATGGCTGTATCTTTATGGAGCGATACGTCGGCCCCAAAGGCTGCAAGCCGCATCGCCGCCTCAAACCGTGCCTCATACACGGTCTCTTTAAACCGGCTCTCCCCGCTTCCCGCTGCCTCCACGGCGAGAAAGACAGACTGAAGATCCGTCGGAAATCCCGGGTATGGCCCGGTGTCGATCTCGACCCCGGCCGGACGCCGTTCCATCACCATACCGATCCTGGCTTTCGGTCCGGTCGCCCCGGATATCCGGATCCCGGCTCCCATTTTTCGGAGTGCCTTTAACGGTTCTACCAGAACCACCGGATCCACACCGGTGATCTCGATCTCCCCGCCGGCTGCCGCTGCCGCCGCCAGGTATGTCCCCGCACAGATTCTGTCTCCTGCCGTCACATGATCCGTCGGAAAGAGCTTTTCCACCCCGTCCACCGTGATAGTCCCGGTGCGCTCCCCGGATATCTTTGCTCCCATAGAACGCAGGAAGCTGCAGAGTTCTACGATCTCCGGCTCCCTGGCACAGTTTAGGAGCTTTGTCGTGCCGGATGCCAGAGCGGCAGCCATCAACGCGTTCTCCGTCGCCCCGACACTGGGATATGGAAAACGGAATGTTGTTCCACAAAGCTTTTTCGCTTTTGCAATCAGCATTCCGCCATCATCAAGTATCTCTGCTCCCATTGCCCGGAGCACATCCAGGTGAAAATCGATCGGACGTTTTCCGATCACACAGCCGCCCGGATACCAGGTCGTCACCTCCCCGGCCCTGGATAACAGCGGTCCCAAAAGCAGGCTGGAAGACCGCATCTTCCCCACCGTCTTCTCGGAGATCACCGTTCCAGAAAGCCCGGAGGCATCGATCTCCAGGACATCGTCCTGAAACATCACCTGACACCCAAGGTCCCTTAAGATCTCCGCCATGAGGAACACGTCCGAAATTCTCGGAACATTCCGTATCTCGGTTCTTCCCTCTGTCAAAAGACTCACCGCCATCATGGGCAGCACCGCGTTTTTTGCACCCTGGACTTTTATTTTTCCATGCAGAGGCTTAAGCCCCTGAACTTTAAACACCTGCAAACCGATTCCCCCGCATATGCCGCTATAAAACAGTATATGCAAGAGTATCAATTATGTTACTGCTGTTCCAGCCTGATCTGGTTGGACACACTTAGTACCATTCCCATCTCAATCATCAAAAACAGCACCGACGTACCCCCGTAACTGATAAACGGAAGCGTGATTCCCGTGTTAGGAATCACATTCGTAACAACGGCAATGTTCAAGACGACCTGGATCGCGATATGTGCCAGAACACCTGTCACCAGCATTGCACCAAATAGATCCGGCGCATTTCCGGCGATGACTAAAAATCTGTACAGCATGAACAGGAACATGAATATCACGGCTACCGCGCCGAAAAGTCCCAGCTCCTCACAGATCACCGCGAAGATCATATCGTTCTGCGGCTCCGGAAGGAAGCTTAACTTCTGGATACTCTGTCCCAGTCCCTTTCCGAGAAGGCCGCCGGAACCGATGGCGTACAGTCCCTGAAGGACCTGATATCCACCGGACTTCGGATACGCCTCCGGGTTTTTCCACACCAGGATTCGGCTCAGCTGGTAGGAATGGAGGATTCCTGCCTTCTCGAGGGCGATGGCCACAGGCGGCGCGAAGACGATGACAGTGATTCCAAGCACCACCGTCGCAATAAACGGCCATTTTCTCTTGCACGCGATAAACATCATGACGAAAGCGATTCCGCAGATGATGATACCGGAGCTTAAGTTGTTCATGGTGACGAGGAGTGCCAGAGGTCCGATGAGGACCGCGATCATTCCCCACACCCGCCATTCATTGATCTGCTTTCCAAGTCTCGTGATGAGCACGGCCAGAAGCAGGATCACCACGATCTTTACAAGCTCTGCAGGCTGGAAACGCAGGGATCTTGTTCCCAGCCATCTTTTCTTGCCGTTAACCGCGATTCCCAGTGGTGTAAATGTTACAAGGATCTCGCAGATATAGGATACCACTACTGCCGGAACAGTAAACTTCGCCAAGAAGTGATAGTCGATCTTTGAAATGATCAGCATCAGGATGAATCCAGCCACGGCGATCTGTCCCTGACGCACCATGTAGTAGTTGGACGGCTGCCTGCTCACCTGGGCATTGTAGGCGCTGGAACTGTAGATCATGATCAGTCCGAATACCGTAAGGAAGATAATGACCACTAAGAGGTCATAGTCGTAAAAACGGCGTGCTTTCTTTTTCCGTTTTCCCTCTTCCTGTACAGGAGCCCCGTACATCTGCTGCTGCCGCAGCATTTCCTGTCTCTGCTGCATCTCACGGCGCTGCTGCATCAGAAGCTGCTCTCTTCGCTGTCCCTCCTGCTGGCGTTTCGCCCGCTCTCTTTCAATCTGCTGACGCTCCAACTGTTCTCCGGACATCTGCTGTCTCTGCATCTGCTGACGATGTACCTGCTGTCTCTGCGCCTGTGCCCTGCCGCCGGCTTTTCGAACTTTCTTTCGAGCCACGCTAAGCCTCCATTACAGCGCGTTGACGCATTCCTTAAAGATCCGTCCGCGCTCCTCAAAGTTCTTGAACATTCCCCAGCTTGCGCATGCCGGAGAGAGCAGCACATAATCGCCTGCATTCGCGTAAGAAGCGCATACCTGAACGGCCTCCTGCATGTCTTCCGCGTACATGATATCCGTGATACCATGTTTCTTTGCGCACTCGGCGATCTTGTCTCTTGTCTGGCCAATGAGGACGAGATAGCGGACTTTTC
>ULYA01021270.1_pt1 | contig 12291 bp, 9 predicted proteins | sample 1961821 | NCBI WGS metagenome assembly ULYA01 (sample SAMEA4835853, study PRJEB28245) | human gut metagenome | biome: gut microbiome; material: fecal sample | place: Denmark | collected 2008 | reverse complement strand
ATACATCGGTATTTCTCGTACTGCTGGCGGCATTCTGCGTGATCACTGTTTTGAATATCAATACCGGAAATGTGGATATCTCTATCCCAAAGATTTTAAAGATTATTTTTCTTCGGGAAGGAAATAAGATGGAATATAACATTATCTGGAAGATCCGTCTGCCAAGAATTCTGATGGCGGCCATCCTTGGGGGAGCACTTTCTCTTTCCGGATTTTTATTACAGACCTTCTTTGAAAATCCTATTGCAGGTCCCTTTGTACTCGGTATTTCCTCCGGAGCCAAAATGGTGGTAGCTCTGGCGATGATTTATTTTCTGGGACGGTTTCAGGTGGTATCTTCTTATACGCTGATCATAGCAGCCTTTATCGGTTCACTGATCGCCACAGGTTTTATCCTTCTGGTGTCCAGACGGATCAATCATATGGCAACACTTTTAGTAGCAGGTATCATGATCGGTTATATCTGTTCAGCGGTCACAGATTTTGTGGTGACTTTTGCAGAGGACTCAGACATTGTCAACCTGCACGGATGGAGCCAGGGAAGCTTTTCCGGTATGAACTGGAGCAATGTGAAGGTGGCGGCAGTTGTCATCGGAGTGACGATCCTTATCACATTTTTCATGTCCAAGCCGATCGGAGCTTACCAGCTGGGAGAAGCCTATGCCCAGAGTATGGGTGTGAATATTCGCTTTTTCAGGATTATGCTGATACTGACTTCCAGTGTGCTTTCTGCATGTGTGACTGCATTTGCCGGACCGATTTCTTTCGTGGGAATCGCTGTTCCCTATCTGGTAAAGAGAAGTCTTGGAACTTCTCGGCCACTGATCGTCATTCCTGCCACATTTTTGGGTGGCGGTGTCTTCTGTATGATGTGTGATCTGATCGCGCGTATGGCATTTGCACCGCTGGAACTGAATATCAGTACCGTGACTTCGATATTTGGTGCGCCGGTGGTTATTTTCATGATGTTGCACCGGAAGAAAGGAAACTGACATGGGAGAATATTATTTTCATCTGGATCAGCTGACGGTGGGATACAACGGAAAGCCTCTGATTGATCAGATTCAGGTAGGTATCCATAAAGGAGAGATTGTCACACTGATCGGACCGAACGGATCCGGAAAATCAACAATTTTAAAGAGTATCACCAGACAGCTGAAGATACTTGGCGGTAAGGTTCTGTATGAGGAGAATGATCTGCACAAGCTTTCTTACAAGGAACTTTCCACCAGAATGGCAGTAGTTCTGACAGAGCGCATGCGGCCGGAACTGATGACCTGTCATGATATTGTGGCAACCGGTCGCTATCCTTATACAGGTCGCCTGGGTATCTTAAGCCGAGAAGACGAGGATAAAGTGGATGAGGCCATGCGGATCGTCCATGCGGAAGAACTGGGAAGCCGGGATTTTAATGCCATCAGTGACGGACAGCGTCAGAGAGTCCTTTTGGCAAGAGCTATCTGCCAGGAACCGGAGATCATCGTGCTGGATGAGCCTACCTCTTTTCTGGATATCCGTCATAAGCTGGAACTGTTATCCATTCTCCGCTCTATGGCAAAAGAAAAGGGTATAACCGTGATCATGTCTCTTCATGAGATCGATCTGGCCCAGAAGATTGCAGATCAGATCCTTTGTGTAAAAGGAGATCATGTCTGCTATTACGGAACTCCGGAACAGATCTTTGAAGAACAGACCATCCGGGAATTATATGGAATTGAAAACGGATTCTATGATCCCAGATTTGGCAGCATTGAGCTTCCAAAGGTTGATGGAGAGCCGGAGGTCTTCGTGATCGCCGGATGCGGAAGGGGAATACCCATCTACAGAAAACTGCAAAAGGATAATATCCCCTTTGCAACAGGCATCCTGTACACCAACGATGTGGATTATCAGTTAGCCCGCCTGCTAGCCGCCAGGGTGATCACAGAGGAACCTTTTTGCCAGATTACTCAGGAGCATCTCCGGGAAGCAATACAGGTTATGGAAAACTGTAAAAAGGTGATCTGCGCCGATGTTCCCATCGGAGAATGTAACAAAGGGCTGGAGGAACTGATCCGGGCCGCAAAAAAGAGAATGTAAGAGAAGAAAACGAAGAAAGATCCTGATGAAATCTATTTTCACCGGGATCTTTTTGTTGCATTGCATATCAATAATTGATCCGGTGGACCAATTTTGATTGCTGTTCACGGATAATATCCCGCGAAGTGTTTTTGGTGAGCGAAGGTCACAGAAAACCCGTTTTCGGGTGCCTGTTATGACTTGAGATATAAAGAGAAGATACGGTATAATGTATATACTTAAAGTAACTGTGTGACGTAGAGCAGTTACTATGCAGTCATTAAGCAAGGGCAAAAGTCCTTAGCATTATCAGGAGAGGAATTCTACAAATCAGATGAACGAAAAAACAGAAAAAATCAAAAAAATCCGGAATCTGCTCCTTGCCGGGGGGTGTGTAATCACTGCCATAATATGCCGTCATCTTCCAACGAACAGAGAATCAGGCTGGGTAGCTTTTTTTCAACTGACAAGGGCATACTTGTATATCACTTTATATTGTGTCTGGGGAATTTCCCTTCAGCGAAGGATCGTCAACAGGACAGCACGAAGATGCCTGTGTGGTATTGCATCTCTTATGGTTTTCTGGTTTGTTATCCGTACTTTGAAATACAATGTATTTTATGAACCGGTATTGCGGCGTTACAGTTGGTATGGATATTATGTCCCGCTACTGGCTATTCCATCTCTGAGTGTGATTGCGGCATTGAAGATGAGAGAAAGTGAAAATCAAAAAAGGAGACAATGGACCGGTATTTTCCTGGTGATCACAGTGGGCGTGATCCTGCTTGTTATGACCAACGATCTTCATCAGCTGGTATTCCGCTTTCCGGCAGAAAAGCCATGGACAGATGATGAGTATCTTTATGGTCCGGGATTTGTGCTTTGTGTGGCATGGATCGCTATCGGTTTTCTTACTATGCTGGGCATATTAATCGCAAAATGCAGAAACCCCGGGAAAAAGAAAATATGGCTTCCCTTTGTGCCATTAGGACTGTTTTTTATCTGGTGCATTGCCAATATTTTCCGTATCCCACATCTGAAGATCATTGCAGGAGATATGGCGGCGGCCTGTTGCCTTTTGATCGCCGCTCTTTTTGAAAGCTGCATCCAGTGTGGTCTGATTCTGGTAAATAACCGATACGGAGAATTGTTTCAGGCTTCCAGAGGAATCAATGCACAGATCAGTGACCGGAATCTGAACATCCGTTATACAACCGGTGACGGAATCGAGCTGGATAAAGAAGAGATGAAAGAAGCACTGGAGAATCCGGGATATGAAAAAGAAGGGATCCGTCTGAACAGTATCCCTATCAATGGAGGGTATGCTTTCTGGATCGAAGATATCCGTCAGCATCGAGCTGCTTATGAAAGTCTCTATGAGCTTCGCGAAGAACTGAGGGATCGAAACCAGCTTTTGAAACTGGAATATCAAAAAGAAAAAGAGAGAAAACAGGCAGAAGAAAAGAACCGGCTTTACGATCTGATGCAAAAGCAGACGGCGGAACAATTTCAGCAGATCGCCGGATATGTGGATCAGCTGGAACAGTGTACAGATCACAGGGAATATCACAGACTTCTGGGGAAAATCCTGATCGTAGGGTCTTATCTGAAAAGAAGGAAGAATCTGACACTTTCCGCACTGGAAGGTAAGGAATTAAAGGAAGAAGAACTGATCCAGAGCCTGCGGGAATCCTGCAGTAACCTGGTCTTTTGTGAGATTCAAGGACAGTATTATATAGAAACCGGCAAAGAAACTTTACCGGCACAACTTGTCTTGAGAGCTTATGATTTCTTTGAGCAGATCGTAGAACTGCTTCTGAAACAGGGCGGCTCTTTTTTCTATCGGCTGACAGAACTGAATGGTGTCCTTCGAATCTCGGTGAACCTGGAGGGTGATTGTCAGACGGAGAGTCTGCAAGAAAAATATCCTTTGTTACATATGGAACAGGAAGAAGAAAAAGAATGGTTTCTGGCTTTGCAACTGTCAGAGAAAGGAGGCAACGATGAAATCCTTTGAAACATCCGGTATGTTTGTCCAGGAAATGATTCTGGTTGCGTTTTTTCTTCTGATCCTGGTGGAGATTAGGCTGTTGTGTGTTCAGCATTCCAGAAAGCGGAAAGTAGAGGTTATGGCTGTCAATTTTCTTTTGCTGAGTGTCACCTATGGAATTCTTACGGATCTGCTGAGTGATTATCTGGCCATTTGGGAAGGGAAAAACAAACTTCTACATATTGCAGCCCGTTGGCCTGCAGGAATCCTTTTTTTCCTCATTTTTGCAGATACCGGTTATCTGATTTGTCGTATCCGGCGCGAAGATGAAAAATACAAAAAAGAATTGTCTGTATACTCCATCAAACAGACCCTGGATCATCTGAAGTGCGGAATCTGTTTTTGTGATGGCATCGGACAGATCGTATTATGTAATGAGAAAATGTACCAGTTAGGCTATATGCTTACCGGGGAGAATCTGCAAAGTTATCTGCTTTTAAAAGAAGCACTGGAGGCAAAACAATATTCCAACGGAATCTCAAAAGTAGGGAAAAAGAAAAATCTGTATTATTTTCCGAATGGTACCGTATGGGATTTTCGCCAGGAAAAACTGGAGGATCCCAGTCTGCAGGGGTATATACAGGTGCTGGCATTGGATGTGACCAATCTTTATTTTAACAGTGAGAAGATTCAGAAAAGCAATGAAGAACTTATCCGGCTGAATAAAGAAATAAGAAAAATGTATGAATGCATCGATGATCAGATCAGGGAAGAGGAAACTCTGGCTATGAAGATCCGTATCCATGACAGCTTCGGACGAAGCCTGCTGGCGGTCCGGCAGCTTCTGGAAGAGGAAGCAGAACCGGAGAAAATGAAAGGGCAGTTAATGACCATAAGACAGACGGCACAGATTTTGCTTGGAAATATGGAGGAAGTACAGGACGAGAATAAAGAGTCCATCACAGAAAAGGCAGAAAAGCTTGGAATCACTGTATTTGTCACCGGAAGCATGCCGGAGGAAGAATATCAGAAGTTATTGATCGACCAGGCGATTATGGAATGTATGACCAACTGTGCAAGGCACGCCGGTGGAACCAGGGTGTTTGTAAAGATCACAAACAATAAAGTGCTTTGTAAGGTACAGATCACCAACAATGGAAAGAAACCCGCAGAAGGATCCCAGGAGGGCGGAGGACTGACATCTCTTAGAAAAACAGTGGAGCGGGAAGGAGGAAAGATGCAGGTGATCTTTTCGCCTGAGTTTGAACTGATTCTGTTACTGTCTCATGAAAAAGACAGAGAGATCAAAAGTTCAGAGGAAGTAACCGTGAAGATACGGAACAGTTAAAAGAAGAATAAAAAGGGAAGTGATGAAAAATGAAAATACGAGTGTTACTTGTGGAAGACCAGAAGATTATGCAGAAGTATTTCGCCAGCATGGTGCAGGGGGATGAAAGATTCTTGCTGGTGGACGTTCTGAACGACGGAGAAAAGGCTGTTTCTTACTGTAATCATACGGTGGTGGATCTTGTCCTGATGGACGTCCAGACCTTCCAGAACCATGACGGATTGCTGGCAGCAGAAACTATCAAAAAACAACATCCGGCAGTGAAGATCATCGTGATCACATCTCTGGTGGATCCGGAGATCCTTACACGGGCAAAAGAGAAGGGCGCAGACAGTCTGTGGTATAAGGATCACGGACAGGAAGAAATTATGGAGGTGATCGATCGGACTTTGGAGGGAGAACACGTCTTTCCGGACAAGGCACCGGCCGTGGAACTGAAGTGGATGAAAAGCGATGAGATCAGCCCCCGGCAGCTGGAGATGCTGAGACTGTATATCAAAGGCTATTCCTATTCGGAGATTGGGAAACAGATGAACTGTTCGGCAGCAGGAGTTCGATGGAATTTTCAGGATATGATAGCAAAAGCCGGCTATTCCTGTAAGGAAGAATTACTGGCCGCAGTGCTGGAAAGTAAGCTGGTCGTAAGCACATTGAAAGATTGGCAGACATTATAAAATATCAAGAAGTATTTCATTTGCTATCACAAGTGTTAGTGACTGACAATAAGATATCTGTAATAATAATATTACAAAAAAGGAAAAAGATGTCGTGACTGTGAAGGCACTGAACAGTTACGAAAAACTATGTATAAAGAAGGGAGAAAATCGTATGGGACTTATAAAAGCAGCTATGGGCGCAGCAGGCGGCGTAATGGCAGATCAGTGGAAGGAGTTTTTCTACTGCGACTCCATGGATAAAGATGTAATGGTTAAAAAGGGACAGAAACGTGTTTCAGGAAGATCCTCCAACACAAAAGGCAGCGATAACATTATTACAAACGGAAGTGGAATCGCTGTTGCAGACGGTCAGTGTATGATTATCGTAGAACAGGGTAAAATTGTTGAAGTTTGTGCAGAACCGGGTCAGTTTACCTTTGATTCTTCCACAGAGCCATCTATTTTTACCGGCAGTCTTGGATCAAGTATCGAAGCAACCTTCGCAACCATCGGAAAACGATTCACCTATGGCGGAGATACCGGAAAAGATCAGAGAGTATATTATTTCAATACAAAAGAGCTGATCGATAACAAGTTCGGAACACCGAATCCGATTCCGTTCCGTGTAGTAGATTCCAAGATCGGACTGGATGTGGACGTGGCAGTACGTTGCTCCGGTGTATATTCTTACCGTATCGCGGATCCGCTTCTGTTCTACAGCAACGTATGTGGAAACGTAGAAGACGAATATCGAAGAGAAGAACTGGAAAGTCAGCTGAAAACAGAATTTATCAGTGCACTTCAGCCGGCATTTGGAAAATTATCTGATCTGGAATTACGTCCGAATCAGATCGTCACTCATAATACAGAACTGGAAAATGCCATGAATGAATCTCTGTCCGCCAAGTGGGGACAGCTTCGTGGTCTGCAGGTAGTAAGTATCGCTCTGGGTTCCGTAACTTTACCGGAAGAAGATGCGGAGATGATCAAACAGGCACAGCGTACCGCGATCATGAGAGATCCAACCATGGCAGCAGCTACTATGGTTGGAGCACAGGCAGACGCCATGAAAGCAGCAGCATCCAATGAAGCAGGTGCAATGACAGGGTTTATGGGAATGGGCATGGCCATGAACGCAGGAGGCGGCGGTATGAATCCGCAGAATCTGTTCGCTATGGGTCAGCAGCAGGAAGAAGCCAGACGTCAGGAAGAAGCACAGAAAAAAGCCCAGGAAGAAGAGATCCGCAGACAGGTAGAAGAAAGACTCCGTGCAGAAGCAGCGCAGCAGCAGGCAGCAGCTGCAGCGGCAGCACCGGTAACAACACCTGCAGCAGACACCTGGACCTGCAGCTGTGGAAATGTAGTAAGCGGAAAGTTCTGTCCGGAATGTGGTTCCAAGAAACCGGAACCAAAACCTGCAGAAGGATGGAAATGTGCATGTGGCAATATTGCCACAGGAAAATTCTGTCCGGAATGCGGAGCACCGAAGCCGGCAGAAGAAAAACCAGCAGAACCGAAAGGATGGACCTGTTCTTGCGGAACTGTCAATCAGGGCAAATTCTGTATGAACTGTGGAGCAAAAAAACCGGCGGATGCACCGTTATATCGCTGTGATAAATGTGGATGGACCCCGGAAGATCCGAAAAATCCACCGCGTTTTTGTCCAGAATGCGGAGATCCTTTTAACGAATCTGATATTCAGTAATCCGGAAGGGAGGAAGAGGTATGGGTTTATTTGATAAAAAAGTATGTGATATCTGTGGTGAGAAGATTGGTCTGTTAGGAAACGGAAAACTGGATGACGGCAATCTGTGTAAGGATTGTGCAAAAAAACTGTCTCCCTGGTTTGAGGAGCGTCGCCACAGTACAGTAGAAGATATTAAGAAACAGCTGGCATACAGAGAACAGAACAAAGAGGCAGTTCGTAATTTCCGTGTGACCAGAGATCTGAAAGCAGACAATAATTACCATGTATTTATTGATGATAACCATCAGAAATTTGCGATTGGCACCAAGATGGATGTAGAGACCAATCCGGATATTCTGGATCTTTCTCAGGTTACAAGCTGTCGCATGGATGTGGAACAGGATCGTACAGAAGAACAGTATCGGGATCAGAATGGCGAGATGAGAGATTATGTGCCTCCAAGATACAAATATTCTTACAAATATAAAATGATGATCGGTATCAACAGCCCCTGGTTTGACGATATGGATTTCCAGTTACATAATTTCGATATCGATGCAAATGACCGTGGAAAGATCATGGCAGTAGAGCAGATCGGTAATCAGATCATCGCAGCACTCTCCGGCGGCAATATGGCAGGCAACATGAACACCGGAATGTACGGTCAGCAGCCGGGAATGATGGGAAATACCCCAATGCACGGCAATCAGCAGCCCGGTATGATGAATCAGGGCGCATATGGCCAACAGGGCAATATGAATGCCGGTATGTATGGTCAGCAGGCAGGCATGATGAACCAGGGAGCATACGGCCAGCAGCCGGGCATGATGAACCAGGGAGCATACGGCCAGCAGCCGGGCATGATGAATCAGGGCATGTATGGCCAGCAGCCGGGCATGATGAACCAGGGAATGTATGGCCAGCAGCCAGGAATGATGAATCAGGGCAACTATGATCCGCGAGCAGGCGTTCCAAATCAGGATTACAGCCAGCCTGTACAGGGAAATCCTGCAGCAGCCGGTGGTGCCTGGGTATGCAGCTGTGGCGCATCCAACACAGGAAGATTCTGCGAATTCTGTGGACAGCCAAAACCAAATCAGTAATCTAAGCCTGTGTGTCTGTCCGCATTATATGCGGTCGACATTATACAAAAATATCTGAGCTACTGTCCCCGGAAAACTTTTTCGGGGACAGAGCGTAAAAAGGAGGGAGAGGGTGAGCTATGGCAGATATGATGGAGTACAAATGCCCTTCTTGTGGCGGAGCCATGGAGTTTGACAGTACGACTCAGAAAATGAAATGTCCCTACTGTGATACGGAAATGGAAGTAGCCCAGTATCAGCAGATGCAGGAGAAAGCCGAAGGAAATGCCGGTGGCAATCAGGGTGGCGATGCCGGAGGAAACAATGAAAACTGGTCTGATATGGGCAACAATCAATGGATGGAAGGCGAGACAGACGGAATCCGGGTCTATGTCTGTCAGTCCTGTGGAGGAGAGATCGTTGCAGATGCCAATACCGGCGCAACAAGCTGTCCGTTCTGTGGAAACAGGGTTGTCATGAAAGGACAGTTTGCCGGAGATCTGAAACCGGATTATATCATTCCGTTTAAGAAAGATAAAAAAGCGGCAAAGGCAGCTTATTTCAACCATCTGAAAGGGAAAAAATACCTTCCAAAGGTATTTAAAAAAGAAAATCATGTGGATGAGATGAAAGGTGTCTATGTTCCTTTCTGGATCTTTGACGTAGATGCGGAAGGAAGTGTCGCATATAACGGTGAGCGTATCACCAAGTGGAGAAATGGAGACACAGAGTACACAAAAACCGAAATGTATTCTATGCAGCGTGGAGGAAATCTGAGTTTCGCCCGCGTTCCGGCAGACGGATCCAGGAAAATGGATGATACTTTGATGGAATCCATAGAGCCTTTTGAATTCCGTGAGGCGGTTCCTTTTCAGGCGGCTTACCTTGCGGGATATATGGCAGATCGATACGATATGGACATGGAAGAACGTATGGAACGTGCCAGGGAGCGAGTGAAAAAAGCTACAGAAGATGCATTTCGAAAGACCCTGCCTCATATGGACCGTGTGACGGTGGCCAGCAGTAATGTAAATGTATGCAATGCCAGATACTGGTATGTACTGTATCCGGTATGGATCCTGAACACCACCTGGAATGGTGAAAAATTTACCTTCGCTATGAACGGACAGAGCGGAAAACTGGTAGGCAACCTGCCGATGGACAAAAAGAAGTTCTGGATCGGCGTATCGGTTCGCGGCGGTATCATCGGACTTGTGATCTATTTGTTACTTTGGATCATTGCACTGATGTAAGAAGGAGGGTGAGAATATGAAGCACAAATTAAAAATTACGATACTCTCCATTTTATTCGGATTGCTCTTCGGCATACCTGTATATGCAGACAGTAATACCTATATCATTGATCAGAGCGATGTGCTGGGGGAATATATTTCGACGCTGAACGAAAAAGCAGAAACAATATCGGAAGAAGCGGGACTTCGCATTACCTGTATGATCACTAACACCACGGAGGGCATGGGAACTCCGGCGGTATCTGAGCAGGTGTACAAGGGACTGTTTGCCGATGATCCGGGCTTTATGCTGATCTACAGTATCGATGATCAGGAATGGTTTATCTACAGCTCAGGAATGGAGTCAGCTCCACTGACGGAGGAACAGGAAAATGAACTCTGGAACGAATTTGCTATCCAGGATTATTATGTGGACTGTGTAGATGCTTATCTGGATGCGGCAGCTGCTATCTGCAGCGTGGATTCTCAGGGAGTGGCAGAACCGGCTGCTACAGACAGCCAGGGCGATGATCAGACGGCAGGTGTCGATACTTCGGAAACTACAGAAGCTTCCGGTTCGAACAATCAGGAAGCCGGCGGCGCGATTCCGCAAGAAAGACAGCTTCCGCTGCTTGTGGATGATGCAGGTCTGCTGACTGAGGAAGAAGCAGATGCTCTGCTGGATAAACTGGAGGAAATCAGTGAAAGACAGGAATGTGAAGTGGCAGTAGTCACCGTGGATTCCCTGGAAGGAAAGACTTCACAGGAATATGCAGACGATTTCTATGATTATAACGGCTACGGATACGGAAAAGACGATGACGGTATCCTGTTGCTGATCAGTATGGAAGACAGAGACTATGCTATCACTACCTATGGTTTTGGTATCACAGCATTTACCGATGCAGGTCTGCAATATGTGGTAAATGATTTCAAACCTGCCTTGAGTGGCGGAAGGTATGGAGATGCCTTCAACGACTTTGCAGACTGCTGTGATAAGTTCCTTACCCAGGCCCATACGGGAGAACCATATGATGGGGATAATATGCCAAAAGGGACAGTCCATCCCGTATATATCCCCATCTCCCTTGCAATTGGTTTCCTGATTTCTTTACTGATAGGAAGATCGAAGAGTGCAAAACTGAAAAGTGTACGGAAAAAAGAATCAGCAGCGGATTACCAGGTGGCAGGAAGTATGCGCCTGTATCAGAATTCGGATGTGCTGGTTGCATCCAATGTGACATCCAGAGTGGTATCCAGCTCCAGCGGAAGTTCATCCGGCGGAAGCTCCACACACACAAGCTCTTCCGGAAGAAGCCACGGAGGAACATCCGGAAAGTTCTGATGGATGGAAACAATCGACAGCCAATATGAAAAAGGAAAAAGACGAATCATACATTTTCAGTAGATTCGTCTTTTTTGTGCGTGCAGATTGTGGGAATGATTTTTCAGACACGCTCTAAAGTACGTACATCTGGATAAACATTTGGTGTGTATAATAATACAGGCATTTACCAATGGATCATTGGGAAAGCTGTAAGAGAAAAAAGTAGCAGAGAAATGCACAGAGCGTTTGACAGTAATGCCGGGAAAGGGTAGAATAAAATAATGTGCGGTTGAAAGAATAGTACTTCACAAACATGGAAGAAATGGAGAAAAAATTATGGCATATTATCTCGTAGATTATGAAAATGTAAAGGCTGACGGAATGTACGGGGTGGATCAGCTTGGCAAGAAGGATTGTGTGTGTATTTTCTACAGTGAAAACGCATCCACACTTACCTTCGGTCTTCACGAAAAACTGAATCACACAAAAGGAAAGATCGTATTACAAAAAGTTGAAGTCGGTGTGAAAAATGCACTGGATTTTCAATTGTCCACATATCTGGGATATCTGATCAGTGAAAATGAAGGTAAAAACGAGACATATTATATTGTGTCTGAGGATAAAGGTCTTGCGATCCTGACAGGTTACTGGGCAGAACGTGGAGAAAATGTGAAGACTGCGTCAGATATTGCAGCAGCAAAGGAAGATCTGGAAGAAGAAAAACCTTCAAAAACAGAAAAAAAAGAAAAGAAAGAAAAACCAGGAAACCCGGAAAAAATGGAAAAAGCGGAAAAGGAATCCGGTGAAGAGAGAGAAAAACCTGATCAGCAGAAGAAATTCCATGGAAAAAAACAGCAGAAGAAGGAAAATGTACATCCGGGGCAGACAACAAGACTGCAGGTACACACAAG
>ULYA01022636.1_pt1 | contig 12468 bp, 9 predicted proteins | sample 1961821 | NCBI WGS metagenome assembly ULYA01 (sample SAMEA4835853, study PRJEB28245) | human gut metagenome | biome: gut microbiome; material: fecal sample | place: Denmark | collected 2008 | reverse complement strand
AAGCCATAATCATCAGAATAGTAGAAATGCCTACATGCGAACTGGGGAATGCCGCCGTAGGACGTTCACCCACTTGCTGCGAGCCTTCCACCAAACTATAAAAAAATCCGTGCTGATAGCCCGGTCCGGGAAGTAATTCCTGATTATAATTGAAATAATCACCGATAGCAGGAAAAATACCTTTAGATACATTATCAATACCAATGGCAGGAAAATAGAATTGAGGGCCTGCAACAGGAACGAATATATAAATCAGATAATAAATAAAGAAAGAAGTGACAAGCACAAAAGACATCTTTTCGAACCACTCAAATTTATAAATGAAATAGAATAGAGCCACAATCAGCATCATCGGATAATAAAAGAAATATCCCATATTGAATGCCTCGCTGACTATAAGATGTGGAAACGTATGGCAGAACCAAATAGCAGGCTGACCATTGAAAATAAACTGTTCGGCAGTTGCAAATACATGATCCAAATTCGGAAAGAAACGATTGAACTCGAAAGTATCCGGATACCAGTAAGACAGCAGACTCATCTGAATGACAATACGCACAAACGCCGAAAATTTACAGGGAGCAAGACGATAAAGATACATCAATAAAAAAGTCATAGCCGCGATCATAGCCCTATCCAGCAACATGTGCCATGGATGATCCATTCGCTGAAACAGGAACAGAATCAATATGGAAGTCAACAGATTATAAATCAGTGTAATCTTTTCCACAGCAAACAACCCTTTCCGGGTTTCTACGCGCTTAAATAAGTCTAAAGCCATCCTTCATTTTTATACCAGGCAATGGTTTCCCGAACTCCCTTTTCCAAATCATATTCGGGCACATACCCCAGTTCATCCATTACCGGGGTTATATCGCATTGCCAGTTGCGTTGTTTCATTATCTTATATTTATCCGAATTCAGGGTACTGCTCCTCCCGGAACGTGTAGCAATGAATTCAGCGAACAAAGATATAACTTTTAGCACAATTAATGGACATTTCAAGTGAAGAACAAACGGATTACCCAATTCTTTTTGTATCAGATCCGAAAAGGCACGGCTTTTATAAACTTTCCCGTCTGTCAAGAAATACGCCTTACGAACTACTTTTTTCTCTATTCCCAGGAAAATAGCCTGCACAATGTCTTTTACATACACAAAAGTCAAATCCTGACGACGGAAACCGACCGAGAAATCAACGTGTTTCTGGATAGACTTTGCCATCAGATAGTAATCAGCTTCACGAGGTCCATAGACTCCTGTAGGACGATAAATGACATAAGGGAAACCGGGCATACTCTGAATATACAACTCCGCTTTCAGTTTGCTCAATCCATAAGCAGTATTGGGTACCGCAGGGTCGTCCGCTTTTATCGGAGTATAGTCCTTCTCACGTGCAGGTCCGAACACACTCAATGTACTGATATAGATAAACTGTTTCGGAACCATATTCAGCTCCTTCAACGTATCGATAAAATATTTGGTCTGAAGATAATTCACATAGTCAAAAGAGTGCTTGTCGGGGCACTTTGTAACACCGGCGCAATGAATGATATAATCAAATTTGTTGTAAGTGCCTTTATGCCCGGAGAGTTGGGCACGAAGTTCATTAGGGTGCGCAAAATCCAGTTCCAGAAAGTGGATTTTCCGGTTTTTCAAATACCGCTTGCTACTCGTAGAACGAATCCCGGCCCACACACCAAACTTTCGCTTCAACGCTTCCTCCACGATGAAACTGCCGATAAAACCACTCGCGCCTGTAATTAAAATACTCTCCATTATTACTTTTCAGGTCCTACATGAATATTAATTGAAAAAATATGATGCCACAAAGATACGATAAATATAAAATAAAAGCCATTTTGCTTTTCTCAATTATTATTTGTTTATTTGCAATGCGATTTATTTACTATTCAACACTTTTAAAGCACGTGGAAGATAAGGCCGATTTTGATTTTCTTTTTAAAGAGTACTATCCTCAACTTTATTATTATGCATTTCACCTGATTAATAATATGGAGGCTAGCAAGGATATCGTAAGCGACGCCTTCGAATTTATTTGGGCCAATTATGCAAAAATAGATAAAGCCACGGCTAAATCTTATCTATACGTTTACGTTCGCAACAAAAGCATTGACTTCCTACGACATCAGAATACACATGAACAGTATGTACAAATCTATTCCGAATTGACCAAAAGTTATGTTGAAACGGAATATCTGGAGCAGGATGAAAGAATGATGCATATCAGCAAGGCAATGGAAAAACTGACTCCACATACCAGGCATATTTTAGAAGAATGTTATATTCAGCGCAAGAAATATCAGGAAGTGGCAGAAGAATTAAATATCAGTGTCAGTGCAGTCAGGAAGCATATTGTGAAAGCATTACAGGTGATACGTGAAGAATGTGCAAAAAAATCATAAATCAGGTATCTTTATTTTATGATTAAACGTAATATAAATAAGTATGATACAGTCAAACAGTGATGAATAAAGATATTGACAATATAAATAATACAGATGAATCTGTAGAGAAGGCGCTCGACATCATGGAGAGTTCTTCAGAGATAAACGACGAACAGCTGCAAGAGATGCTTAAAGATAAAGAAGTCCTGCAAGCTTGTCGCGACATCATGGATAGTAGTCTTTTCCTACAACAAAAAGGAGGAATAGAACTTCCTAATGTAGAAATGGAATTGGAGCGATTCAAGAAAAAACAACATTCAACACGAATGCGTTCCAATCTCTGGAAGATAACTATCGGAATAGCCGCCATGATTACCGTTCTATTCGGGAGTTACTATTTAATTAATAGCCTGACAACCCCTGCACTCGAACCAATCACTGTATTCACTGCTGATACTACTCCCCAACATATTGTTTTGCAAAAAGATGACGGAGAAAAAATTGTGTTAGACGAACCGCAGTCAAACAATCAAGTCCTGCCTAAAACCGCCATCGCAAAGTCTGAAAAGAAAGAGCTGGATTATAGGCAAGTCATCTCAACAACTACACAGACACACGTACTTACCGTACCACGAGGTGAAAGTTTCAAAGTGGTATTATGTGACGGCACAGAAGTCTGGCTGAATGCTAATAGTAATTTTGTTTACCCTACAGCCTTTATTGGCAACGAGCGTATCGTTACTTTAGAAGGCGAAGCTTATTTCAAGGTGGCCAAAGACGCCAAGCATCCCTTTATTGTAAAAACCAAGACAGTCCAAACCCGCGTTCTCGGCACGGAATTCAATATACGTAGCTATACTCCCGAAGATACTCATGTAGTACTTATTAACGGGAAAGTAGAAGTAAGTAACACAAAAGGAGGATCATATACCCGACTATATCCGGGAGAAGACGCACACCTGCAATCTGATGGAAATTTCGTTCTAACAGAAGTAGACTTAGACTCTTACGTCTATTGGAAAGACGGCTATTTCTATTTTGACAATATTACATTGAAAGATATTATGCAAAACTTAGGACGCTGGTACAATGTAAACATAGAATTCAGAAACAAAGAAGCAATGACATATAAAATGCACTTCATATCCGATCGCACTAAAGATTTAGAGCACACAATCTCATTGCTTAACAGAATGAAAAAAGTCACTGTCACCTTGCAAGGCAATACGCTTACCATAGACTAGGTTTTTATTGCATAAGTATAACAAATCTATGCAAGAAACAACAAAATATCACTTTTATTAAAAAATAAATCGCAAAAGGGGTATCCATTTTCTTTTCTCGTACGCATTAGTTATATAAACATATCCAAATAGTGTTATTAAAAACAAACGTATGAGAAATAATTGGAACTTATTTATTGTGTGTTTTCTATGCGTATTGTGCTTCCAGCCTTACCAAGTTAATGCTCAAACGCAATCACAAAAGAAAATCACGATTGAGATTAGCAACGAACGATTGCCGTCCGTACTTAAACGTCTGGAAAAACTCTCCGGCTACAAAATCCTATTTACGTATGACGATGTCAAGAAATTCACCGTTTCCGGCTCTGTCAAAGATAAGAGTATAGAGCAGACTCTCGATATTATCTTAGCCAATAAGCCACTAGAATACCATATTGAAGATCAATTTATCACAATTACTTCCAAAGGTCCTTCCAAACAAGCGAAAGTATTCAATGTAAAAGGAGTGGTAATTTCCGGTGATGACGGACAGCCTCTCATCGGTGCAACTGTTGTCATCAAGGGAAGCAAGTCCGGTGTATTAACAGACATAGACGGAAAGTTTTCGATAGAAAATGTATCCAATAAATCCCTGTTACAATTTTCTTATATAGGAATGAAGCCACAAGATCTGACTCCTACCCCAACTATGAATGTTACATTAATGCCTGATGTACAAACTTTATCAGAAGTAGTAGTAACAGGTATGCAAAAAATGGATAAACGCCTGTTTACAGGAGCAACCAAACAATTGTCCGCAGATGAAGTGAAACTAGATGGTTTGCCTGATATCAGCCGTGGACTTGAAGGACGCGCCGCAGGCGTATCTGTACAAAATGTTTCCGGCACGTTTGGTACTGCCCCGAAAATTCGGGTACGCGGTGCCACATCTATTTTCGGTAGTTCAAAGCCATTATGGGTAGTAGATGGAGTCATCATGGAGGATGCTATTGACGTAGGTCCGGATGACTTATCTTCCGGTGATGCAGAGACGCTAATCAGTTCAGCCATTGCCGGGTTGAATTCAGATGATATCGAGAGCTTTCAAATATTGAAAGACGGATCAGCAACCTCTATCTATGGCGCACGAGCCATGGCAGGGGTTATTGTAGTAACAACCAAGAAGGGAAAAGCCGGCGTTAGCAAAATGAGCTATACCGGTGAATTTACAACCCGTATGATTCCCAGTTATAAAGAATTCAACATTATGAATTCGCAGGAACAAATGGGAATCTACAAAGAGATGGAGCAGAAAGGATGGCTTAATAACAGCGATACTTACCGTGCCAAAGATAGTGGTGTATATGGACGTATGTATCAATTAATCAATCAATATAACCCGGTTACAGGACAATTCGGACTTGCCAACACGCCGGAAGCACGTAATGCTTACCTGCGCGAAGCGGAAATGAGAAATACCGACTGGTTCAATACCTTATTTTCCAACAACGTTACACAAAACCATTCGGTCAGCATCACTTCCGGAACTGAAAAGTCTTCATTCTATGCTTCATTAAGTGCGATGTCAGATCCGGGATGGTATAAACAAAGTGAAGTAAAACGTTATACTGCTAATTTAAATACAACATATAATATATATAAGAATTTATCTATAAACCTGATCTCCAGTGCTTCCTACCGTAAACAGAAAGCCCCCGGGACACTAAGTTCAGAGGTTAATGCAGCAAGTGGAGAAGTTACCCGTCAGTTTGACATCAATCCCTATTCGTATGCACTAAATACATCACGCGCACTAGATCCAACAGTTGACTATACAGCCAACTATGCACCGTTCAATATCCTCCATGAATTGGATAACAATTATATGGACTTGAATGTAGCTGATGTTAAATTTCAAGGAGAAATAAAATGGAAAGCCCTTCCGGAATTAGAGCTAAGTGCATTAGGAGCAGTCAGATATCAGGCTTCTTCACAAGAACACAACATCAAAGATCACTCGAATCAGGCAACCGCTTATCGCACAGGAATGGACGACGCTACCATTCGTGACGAAAACAACTTATTGTATACCAATCCGGATAATCCGTATGCTTTGCCTATCAGTATACTACCGGAAGGAGGTATTTACCAGCGTAAGGACTATCGTATGTTGGGGGTAGACTTCCGTGCCACAGCATCCTGGAATCATTTATTTGCAGAAAAGCATATAACCAATCTTTTCGCCGGTATGGAAGTAAATGATTTGAAACGTATGCAAAATTATTTTCAAGGATGGGGAATGCAATATACAATGGGTGAAATACCATCGTATGTATATGAATTCTTCAAGAAGGGCATTGAATCCGGTGAAAGCTATTATGGATTAAACCATACAACAACAAGAAGTGTAGCAGGCTTTGCCAACGCAACTTATTCTTATGATGGACGTTATACAGTAAACGGAACATTCCGCTATGAAGGCACCAATCGCATGGGAAAAAGCCGTTCTTCCCGCTGGCTTCCTACATGGAATATGTCAGGAGCATGGAATGTACATGAAGAAAATTTCTTCAAGACATTCAGCTCTGTACTGTCACACTTAACATTCAAAGCATCCTACTCTTTAACAGCCGATAGAGGACCGGAATATGTGACCAACTCACATGCCATAATCACTAGTTATTCACCATTTCGTCCTTTCACCAGCGGACAGGAAACAGGACTTTATGTATCTGATCCTGAAAACAGTGAATTAACCTACGAAAAAAAGCATGAGTTGAACCTCGGTGCCGACATGGGATTCTTAGACAACCGGATCAATTTTTCGATCGACTGGTATAAACGCAACAACTATGACCTGATTGGTATTACCCCGACACAAGGAGTAGGCGGTTCTATCTACAAATATGCCAATATAGCTTCCATGAAATCACATGGTATCGAGTTCACCATCTCAAGTAAGAATATCCAGTCGAAAGACTTTTCATGGCATACAGACTTCATCTTTTCCAAAGCAAAAAATGAAGTTACAGAACTGAATGCCCGTTCCAGCGTAATGGATTTAGTTTCAGGTTACGGTTTTGCCCGTCAGGGTTACCCGGTACGTGGTTTGTTTTCCATTCCATTTGTCGGCCTAAATTCAAATGGTATCCCGATGTATAATATCAATGGAAAAATAACCAGTACCGATATTGATTTTCAGACACGTGACAACATAGACTACCTAAAATATGAAGGTCCTACTGATCCTACCATAACAGGAAGTTTTGGTAATATTTTCACTTATAAAGCATTCAAACTGAATGTATTCATCACCTATTCATTTGGTAATGTAGTACGTTTGAATCCATGTTTCAGCTATCAATACAGTGACTTATCTTCTATGCCACGCGAATTCAAGAATCGCTGGACAGTGCCAGGTGATGAAAAACGCACGAATATCCCCGCTATTATCTCGAAACGCCAATATGAAGATAATAAAGATTTAATGTATGCATATAATGCCTACAATTATTCTACAGAACGAATTGCCAAGGGAGACTTTATCCGTATGAAGGAAATATCCTTGTCCTATGACTTCCCCCAATCATGGATTGCACCAGCAAAGATATCTAATTTATCTTTGAAACTTCAGGCTACCAATTTATTCCTGATTTATGCAGATAAAAAACTCAACGGACAGGACCCGGAATTCTTCAATACCGGTGGAGTAGCTTCCCCTGTACCTCGTCAGTTTACATTGACTCTTAGATTAGGATTTTAACCATTCAGATAATTATAAAAATGATGAAATACAGAAACGTCTTATATACAACACTCATTTCAGCTCTATGCTTGGGAACAACTTCCTGTAGTGACTTTTTAGATGAAATGCCGGATAACCGAACCGAATTGACTACTGAAGAAAGTATTACTAAAGTTCTGGTATCTGCATATCCTATGACTACCAACTGCCACATAGGAGAATTTTACAGTGACAATATCGATGAAAATAGCAGAGCATACAGCTACCTTTTCCGATTAAACGAACATTTGTACCGTTGGCAACAAACGACTGAAGAAAATCAGGACTCTCCTCATGCTTTATGGAATGACTGTTATAACTCGATTGCATCAGCCAACCAAGCCTTGGCGGCTATTGAGCAGATGGGAAATCCTCAATCATTATCAGCCCAAAAAGGCGAAGCTTTGATATGCCGTGCATACAATCATTTTGTATTAGCTACCACATTCTGCAAAGCGTATGGTACAAATGGAGACAAAGACTTGGGTATACCTTACATAAAAGAACCGGAAACATCTGTAAATCCACAATACTCACGCGGAACAGTTGCTGAAGTATACGAAAATATTGCAGCCGATTTAGAAGAAGGACTGCCTTTAATTGATGACAATATTTACTCACGGGTAAAATATCATTTTAATAAGAAGGCCGCTTATGCATTTGCAGCCCGCTTTTATCTATATTATACACAACCGGATTTTTCCAACTGTCAGAAAGTTATCAATTATGCCAATATAGTACTCGGTAATAATGCGTCCCAATATTTACGTGACTGGGCTGCATTAGGAGCTTTATCTCCCAACAAGAATATACAGCCGAACGCTTATGTAGATGCAGATAACCGTGCCAATCTAATGGTAATATCAGCAGCTTCATATTGGCCATTGGTTTCCGATCCGGGTTATGCCAACTGCGAAAGGTATTGCATGAACAATATTACTGCTTCGGAAAGTTGTAAATCCGAAGGTCCATGGGGAGATCAGTCAAGTTATCATCAGATCCCATTTTCACCCGGTGGCTCTATAAAGAACGGATTCCGCCGCTTAGTTATCTATCAGCAATTCACGTCGGGCAACAGTTGGATCGGCTATATGCTGTATCCTGCTTTTACCACCGACGAAGCATTGCTTTGCCGAGCTGAAGCCTACACGTTACTAAAACGTTATGACGAAGCTGCCGCCGATATAGATGCCTGGCAGAAAGCCTTTACAAAAAACACCCAAACTTTGACCAAGGAGACAATCAATGATTTTTATGCCCGACTAAAATATTACACACCGGAAGCTCCGACAGTAAAAAAGGAATTGCATCCGGATTTTGTAGTAGAAAAAGGAATGCAGGAGAATCTAATACATTGTATTCTACATGCAAGACGTCTGCTAACCTTAGAAGAGGGGCTTAGATGGCAAGATATAAAACGCTATGGCATTATAATCTACCGCCGCTATTATGAAGGTTATACCTTGGTGAATATCACCGACAAGATGGACACGAATGACCCCAGACGTGCAATTCAGCTACCGGCCAGTGTCATTACAGCAGGTATGCAACCAAATCCAAGAAATGACTAAATAACTTTAGGAGGAAAAAAATATGAAGAAATATATCATATACAGTTTAATCATGACATTGACCTGTGGACTGGGTGCTTGCAACAATGACGAAGACGTAGACAAAGCAAACAGCATTTTCTCCACAGAAGAAGTAGATCGTAACCCATTCGACAAATGGATATTAGGCAATTATACCCATCCATACAACATTGCATTAAAATATCGCATGGAAGATAACGAGAGCGACATGACACACATATTAGCACCTGCCGAATACAAAAAGTCTGTGGTACTGGCTAAAATTATCAAACATGTGTGGCTGGAAGCATACGATGAAGCAACAGGTAATCCGAACTTCTTACGCCAATATATTCCTAAGACAATCCACTTTATCGGTTCCCCCGCCTATGAAGACAATGGAACTATGGTATTAGGAACAGCTGAAGGCGGCATGAAAATTACATTATACAATGTAAATGACATCAATCCCGACCAAATAGATATTAACCTGTTAAACGACTACTATTTCCAGACAATGCACCATGAGTTCGCACATATTCTGCATCAAACTAAAAACTACGATCCGGCCTTTGACCGTATTACGGAAAATGCCTACATCGGTAGCGACTGGTATATGGTGGGAGCCGACCGCAATGCATGGCAACAAGGATTTGTCACTCCTTATGCAATGAGTGAATCACGTGAAGATTTTGTGGAGAACATCGCAGTGTATGTCACAAATACCAAAGACTACTGGAATAACATGCTGCAAAATGCCGGTGAAAACGGCCGTGCACTCATAAAGCAGAAATTCGAAATAGTCTATAGTTATATGGAACAAACCTGGGGAATCAATCTGGACGAATTACGCGAGATTGTTCTACGACGCCAGGATGACATAGCAAACGGCTATGTAGACTTAAGTATTATTGAATAAAATATGAAAATTATGAAGAAATATCTATCCATATACACACTTCTGGCATTGGCCTGCATTGTTTTGCAATCTTGTCTTTTCTCCGAAGAAGAAATATTCGACGAATCATCTGCCAATAGAGCCACAGCCGATGTAATCAAATGCCAGGAGATTCTTAAAGATGTGCCGAACGGCTGGAAACTGGAATATTACATAGGAAGCAACTATTCTGCAGGTGCAGTCACTTTACTAATGAAATTTGACGGGAAGCAGGTAGAAATGGCTTCGGAAACAGGCGCAGAAAGCTATAAACCGGGAACTATAATAACCTCTCTGTATCAAGTAAAATCGGAACAAAGCACAATGCTCACTTTCGATTCATACAACCCACTGATCCATATGTTTTCAGGTCCTTTAGGCCTGAACATGAACCTAGGAGGGGATTACGAGTTTATTATAATGAGCGCAACTCCCGACAAAGTAATTCTGCAAGGAAAAAAATACAAAAACATAATGGAGATGACGCCTATGCCCAAAGATATACCATGGCGTATTCAGATTGAAGATATCATTAACATTGAGAAAGATGCTTTTCTAAATACATACCGCATGGAGAAAGGCGGACAAGTACTGAATTACTTTATACGCAACAATGGCACAATGGCTACATTCTCCGCTTACAGCGCCGATTATAGTAGTGCAAGAAGTTTACCCTATATCTACACAGAAAAAGGATTAAAGTTACAATCCCCGTACAATGTCAACGGACTTGAAGTCCAAAACTTCAAATGGGATAGAAAGTCCAGACTATTTGTTTGTACCGACGCAGGAGCAACTGACATCGTACTTAAAGAATATTATCCCGAAAACTATCTACAATATGAAGACTATATCGGTACCTACACTGCAACGATTGACGATTATGACGAAGGGCCAACTTCGCAATCTGTAACCATCTCTCCTAAAGTCAGAGGAGAAAGTTATACACTGAAAAGTATTGGCGGATTCAACTTCACCCTCCAGTATGACAAAGCCAGCGGAAAACTAGTTTTAGATTCACAAAGTATAAGTTCGACTTCTTCATCGTCTTATTACTTTGCGTGCGCGGCAGGTGTGGAAGGCTATGCCCACACAGAATTAAGTCTGCCATCACGCCTACGCAACGGATTGGTAAATGTGACGACAAACAGCAACCCTTTCACTTTTTACTTTGCGGATAAAGCAAGCCAGGAAATTACATCATTGATAATCTGGGCTTATTCATCTGATGAATATTCAACCTCCGGACTAATGGGTTACTGGAGCTGGTATAACTCAATCTTAATGGTAAAAGAAAACGAAAGTAATTAATACGATTATGAGAAAGCTTTTTAATATATTCTTATTTGTACTTTGCAGCGTAGCAATAGCGGGATGCAATGATACGGAAAGCAGCGAATCCAAGTTAGAAATCAAAGCTGTAAATACTAATTTCCAAGCTACCGGCGGAAAAGGATACATACAACTTCAGTCAACAGGAAATATAACAGCAGATGTTGACGTCGATTGGTGTGTGCTGAAAGAAGTAAATCCTAATGAAGTGGTATTCGAAGTAAAAGAAAATACCGGGTACTCCGGTAGAAATGCTTTATTGACAATCAGTAACGGAGTAAAGACAGAAGCATTCAACATCAATCAATCCGGAGCTGTTTTCATCTTCGGCAAAGACGAATGGATGCTCCGTACCGACAATAAAGCAGCTACTCTGCCAATAAAACTGCAAAGTTCTTTCGATTATACAATAGACATACCTGCAGAAGCTCAAGAATGGTTGTCATTTGAACAGAATGCGAAGGGAATAAATTTCAAGGTAAAAGAAAATACCTCCGGAAAAATGAGAGGAGCTATTGTCAATGTGGCAGCAAAAGACAGATCGGCTTCTTATCAGGTAATACAATATGATGTTGACGAGCTTACCGGAACATGGCAAGGTATGTTTTCAGACGGGCAAATGAATTACGGTTTGAAAGATGTCACCATTGAAAAACAGGAAAACGGAACATACCTGCTTTCAAACATGCTAACCGGATTGCCTTACAAACTGAAAGCAAAAGCCGTAGACAATTGCCTGGCTTTTGGGGCCGGTCAAAACCTAGGAGTCTTCGAGGACAATTTATATCTCTCATTCGAAATTCTTAGCTCTGACCTATATTATGTAAAAGATCCTTCTGTAACAATCTCATTAGGCCCCGTAATGTTAACAGACGGAACATTCGTTTTCGCTTTTTCCGGAATAAAAGAAAGTGATCCTTTCGGTTTTGTTTTCCGGGTATATGAAGATGCAGAACTGCAGAAGGTTATAGACAATCTGTCCATTTTTATTAACTGTATTCTATTTAAAGAAGACATAATCCAATAACATATGAAAAAGATACTATTAACTAGCTTTATTGTGGCATTAGGATTACTTGGTGGCAAGGCTGTAAAGATGACAATAGCACAGCAGGCGGAGGAGGAGAAATACTTCCGGACCAACAGGTAAGCTGTGAGATATTTATGCCAACTGATGGCGCAACCGTTATTATGTCAGACAAACTGATTATCA
>ULYA01013079.1_pt1 | contig 12729 bp, 8 predicted proteins | sample 1961821 | NCBI WGS metagenome assembly ULYA01 (sample SAMEA4835853, study PRJEB28245) | human gut metagenome | biome: gut microbiome; material: fecal sample | place: Denmark | collected 2008 | reverse complement strand
CGGGAATTGTACTGACGATAGCGGCGGAGATACTTTCAATGCCTCTTGTCAGGATTTTTGTAAATTATGATAAAGAGCTTCTTTTGATGACCGTTCGCGGATTCCGCCTGTTTTCTTTTTCGTTCTTGATTATGGGAATCAACATATGGGCGTCTTCTTTCTTTACGGCATTGAATAACGGATTTGTGTCGGCGGTTATTTCGTTTTTGAGAACGTTTTTGTTTCAGGTGGCGGCAGTATGTTTCCTTCCTCTGATTATCGGTATCGACGGAGTGTGGACGTCCGTTTTGGCTGCAGAAACGATGGCTTTGGCGGTGACAATTATATTTTTAATAAAGGAGAAGAAAAAGTACCGCTACTGAAAGTATGACAATGATTTAACAAACACAATATATAGTAAATATAAGAGCGTATACAGGCAAAATTGTACTAAATCAAGAACAAAGGCGTTTTTGAGAAGGATTCTCGTTATAATGGTTGTTTTTTCCTCCGGGTGATGTTATACTAGCGCATGTGGCAATGAGATACAAATTACGATATCATTTGGACTGTTTAACCGCTCATTGCATGAACCGAAAGCGCAGATGATGTGCTTCGGTATGAAACGAATAAATTTATTAAGATTTCAGAGGAGGCTTTCAAATTATGGCACAATTTGATCAGTGGGCAGGATTTTCCGGAAAGAACTGGAGAAATTCTGTAGATGTACGCGATTTCATTCAGGAGAACTACACACCGTATGACGGAGACGAATCATTCCTGGAAGGACCTACAGAGGCAACAGATAAACTGTGGGGAAGACTTCAGGAGCTGCAGAAAGAGGAACGTGCAAAAGGCGGCGTTCTTGACATGGAGACAGAAGTTGTATCCGGTCTTACAGCATACGGCCCGGGATATATCGACGAGAGCATGAAAGACCTGGAGAAAGTTGTCGGACTTCAGACAGACAAACCGCTTAAGAGAGCGTTTATGCCTTACGGTGGTATCAACATGGCAGTAAAGGCTTGTACAACTTACGGTTATGAGCCGAATGAAAGATTGAAAGAGATCTTTACAAAATATCATAAAACACATAACCAGGGAGTATTCGACATCTATACACCGGAGATGAAGAAAGCCCGTCACAACAAGATCATCACAGGACTTCCGGATACATACGGACGCGGACGTATCGTAGGCGACTACCGTCGTGTTGCTCTGTACGGTATTGATTTCCTGATCGAGAAAAAACAGTACGACTTCGAGCGTTATGCAAGACACGGCATGAAAGGAACAGACTTCCGTCTTCGTGAAGAGATCGCAGATCAGATTCGCGCACTTCAGCAGATGAAAGAGATGGCAGCAATCTACGGATATGATATTTCACAGCCGGCAAAAGATGCAAAAGAAGCAGTACAGTGGCTGTATTTCGGATACCTTGCGGCGATCAAGACACAGAACGGAGCTGCAATGAGTGTCGGACGTATCTCTACATTCCTTGATATTTATATTGAAAGAGATATGAAGAACGGCGTTCTGACAGAGAGCGAAGCTCAGGAATTGATCGACCACATGGTTATGAAGTTCCGTATGGTTAAATTCGCAAGAATCCCGTCATACAACGAGCTGTTCTCAGGAGACCCGGTATGGGCAACACTTGAAATGGGTGGTCTCGGACAGGACGGACGTTCTATGGTAACAAAGAACGACTTCCGTTTCCTTCACACGCTTGAGAACATGGGACCGTCTCCGGAGCCGAACCTGACAGTTCTTTACTCAGAAAGACTTCCGGAAAACTTCAAGAAATATACATCTTTGATTTCTGTAAAGACAAGTTCCGTACAGTACGAAAACGATGATGTTATGCGTCCGGTTTGGGGCGATGACTACAGCATCTGCTGCTGTGTATCCGCAACTCAGACAGGTAAAGAGATCCAGTTCTTCGGAGCAAGAGCAAACCTTGCAAAATGCCTGCTTTACGCGATCAACGGCGGTGTTGACGAGAAAACAAAAGTACAGGTAGCTCCGGCTTACAGACCGATCACATCAGAGTATCTTGATTACGATGAAGTAATGGAGAAATATGACGAGATGATGGAGTGGCTGTCCAAACTGTATGTTGATACATTGAACATGATCCACTACATGCATGACAAATACTACTATGAAGCAGCAGAGATGGCTCTTATCGATACAGATGTAAGACGTACATTTGCAACAGGTATCGCAGGATTCTCACATGTAGTAGACTCCTTAAGCGCAATCAAATATGCGAAAGTAAAAGTAATTCGTGACGAAGACGGTCTTGCAACAGACTTTGAGATCGAGGGAGACTTCCCGAGATACGGTAACGATGACGACCGTGCAGACGATATTGCAATCTGGCTGCTCAAGACATTTATGCACAAACTGAGCAAATGCCACACATACAGAGATTCTGAGCCTACAACATCGATCCTGACAATTACATCAAACGTAGTTTACGGAAAAGCAACAGGAACTCTTCCGGATGGAAGAAAAGCAGGCGAGCCGCTGTCACCGGGAGCAAACCCGTCTTACGGCGCAGAGAAGAACGGTCTTCTTGCTTCCCTGAACTCTGTAGCAAAACTTCCGTACGAGCTGGCTCTTGACGGAATCTCTAATACACAGACGATCAGCCCGAATGCACTCGGACATGATGATGACGAGCGTAAAGTAAATCTTGCCCGCGTAATGGACGGATACTTCCACCAGGGAGCACACCACCTGAACGTAAACGTATTCGGTACAGATAAACTGATCGACGCTATGGAGCACCCGGAAAAACCGGAATATGCAAACTTTACAATCCGTGTATCAGGATATGCCGTTAAGTTTATCGACCTGACAAGAGAGCAGCAGTTAGATGTAATCGCAAGAACTTGCCACGAGTCTATGTAATAAATAGTAACAGTTCGGTTCGCGCCATTCGTAAAACCGCACTGTATGGCTGAACTGTTACAATAAATAAAGGTCTGCAGATTTCTTTAGAAAGAAAAATGTGACTATAAGATGAAGAAAGTCCGGTTCTTTTGCTTGAGATATGATCTTTGGCAGAAGAGCCGGTTTCTTTATAAATCTTTATAAAATGAAAAGGAGACGCCGGAATGGAACAGGCAAACGAAATAAAAGGATACGTTCATTCACTTGAAAGTTTTGGATCAGTAGACGGACCGGGAGTACGATACGTGATCTTTTTGACAGGATGCGCTATGCGCTGTCAGTTCTGTCATAACCCGGATACATGGAATCTTAAGAAAGGAACGCTGTATACGGCAGATGAGCTTCTGAAAACAGCTCTGCGCTATCGCACTTACTGGGGAGATAAAGGCGGGATCACGGTAAGCGGAGGAGAGCCTCTTCTTCAGATTGACTTCCTTATTGAATTGTTCCGCAAAGCGAAGGAAGCCGGAGTCCATACAACGCTTGATACAAGTGGAAATCCGTTTACGAGAGAAGAACCGTTTTTCGGGAAAGTACAGGAACTGATGAAATATACAGATCTTGTGATGCTCGATATAAAACATATCGATGATGAGCAGCATAAGATATTAACAGGATGTACGAATGAAAATATTCTTGATTTCGCAAAATATTTGGATGAGATTAAAAAACCTGTCTGGATTCGTCATGTCCTTGTTCCGCAGAGGAGCGATGATGACGGAGCGCTTGGAAAACTCCGTGAATTCATTGACGGACTAAGTAATGTGGAAAAAGTCGAAGTCCTTCCGTATCATACGCTCGGAGCATATAAATGGAAAGAACTCGGATATGAGTATCCGTTGGAGGGGATTGATCCTCCGACAAAAGAGCGGATTGAAAATGCAAATAAAATACTGCGTACAGCGGAGTATAAGTAAACGTCTGGCTGTGCATGAGGTTTGCAAAAAAATCAAATTGATCTGTTATGACTGTGCGTTCATAAAGAGAAGTGAGAATAAATAAAAGTATCGGAATACAGAGGAGTGAGTTCTGTATTCCGATACTTTTGTATTGCGTCTGAAAGCGCGTTTTAGTTTGATGTCACCATTTGGCGGACTTTTTGCGAAACAGAAATAGAAAAGAAAGCAGGCATACGAGTGCTTCCGTAACGGGAACGGTAAGCCAGATCCCTGTCAATCCAAATAATGACGACAAAATCCATGCGGCAGGAATGATCAGTATAAAACCTCTTAAAACAGAGATGACAAATGCAAGTTTCGGTTTGTCGCATGAACATAAAAATGCAGATGCTATAATGTTCACTCCGGCAAAAAATAAGTTGATAAAATAAATTCTCATTCCTCCGGAAGCGATAGTTGTCAACAGAGGATCATCCGCCTTGTTGAATGCTTCGGCGATAGGAACAGAAAAAAGACTGATCGTTATGTAGGAAACAAGCGAAAGGAGAAGGCTTGTGATCAGCGCATATTTTCGTATACTGTTTTGTACATGCTTTCCTTTTGCATCGGCGTGTCTGCTGACGATAGGCTGTATGCCCTGCGCGATCCCTGTAAAAACAGAAGTGAGGACAAGGGCGATATTTGCAAGGATTCCGTAGGCGGCAACACCTGTATTTCCGTTCAACTTAAGGATCAGGAAATTGAATACGATAATAACGATTCCGGAGGAAAGCTCCAGTACAAGAGAGGAAACTCCCAGGGAGCAAATATCAGCGGCGCGTTTTAATGAAAGACGTATTTTTGTAATATGAAACCGGTTGTTTTTCTTTATAAAATGGACAGACATGATGAGCATACTGATCACAGGAGCAGTTGCAGTCGCAGTGGCGGCTCCCGCCATTTCCATGCCAAGCGGATAGATAAAAATATAGTCCAGTACAATGTTGGCAAGACTTCCGATAAGCATTCCCGCCATAGAAAGTCTGGGAGCTCCGTCGTTTCTCACAAAACAAAGAAGAAGATTGTTTCCGAGAAAGAGCGGGGAGAAGAGAAGCAGTATGCGGATGTAGTCGGAGGCGTAACCGATCGTGTCGTGATCGGCGCCGAGTATGGCGGAAATCTCTTCTGAACAAAATGCTCCCGCAAAGGAGAAGAAAAGTGCGCAGAGAGCGGCCAAAAGCAGCGCATGTGTAAAAACAGTGCGGTGTGTATCGCTGTCCGGGCGTGTCGATGAAAGCGAGTAGCGGGCAGCTCCGCCCATACCGATCATCAGACCGATCCCGTTCATAAGGTTGTATGCGGGGAGCGTCAGATTGAGCGCCGCGAGGGCGTCTGCGCCGATTCCCCTTGCAATGAAAAAAACGTCGGCCAGAATATAGCAGGAAAATCCGATCATGCCAAGGACGTTTGAGGATACATATTTAAAAAAAGTATGGAAGATCGATTGTTCGTTTTGTCTTGCAGCGTTCATAAAAGTTCCTTCCGTAAAAAAGGCATCTGACGATGCATTTTCTTTGAAAATATTTCAAGAAAGAGTGCGAAGCCAAATGCGTTGAAATGTAAGTTTTCTATCAAAAGACTGTTTTGTAGGGTCTTATTGTTTGCGACGCTATCGTACCATAGAACAAAGGGAAAATCAAATCTTTTTTAATTCCCCGATCAGGTGTATGATATAATAGATCGGCGCAAACGGAAATAGCGCCGGAAAATAAGCAAAACGGAAGCAGATGCGACGAAAGCAGGCACGAAAGAAGCAGACAAAAGAATGACGGAAAGGGGTTTATAATATGAATAAGAAGGAAATATTAGAGATAAGAAAGCAGTTTACTCCGGCAAATTGTGCGATTACACGTATATGCGGGTGTTATGTAGATCATGAGAAAGAAAAGAAGATGGAATCAAAAGAAGCTTTTTTGTCATTGCCGGAAGAAGAGGCGTTTAAATATTTTGACATTTTTAAAAAGACGCTTTCCGGTACGGTCGGGAAAAATATATTGAATATGGAATTTCCGATCGATGCGGAGATGCCCGGGGGAACGCAGGAATTTCTTTTAAAGCTTCGCAGCAGCAAGCTTCAGGATGATATGCTTTTGGAAGAGTTTTATGATAAAGTCATCGAGGCATACGACTGTGCCGAGAATTATTACATTATTTTGATCCATGCGATGTATGATGTTCCGGGAAAATCTTCCGACGGGATCGAAATGTTCGACGCGTCTGACGAAGTGTATGAATATTTGCTTATGAGTCTCTGCCCGGTGTCTTTGTCGAAAGCAGGATTGAGTTATAATGCGGAAAGCAACTGCATTCAGGATCGGATAAGAGACTGGATCGTAGATATGCCCGATAAAGGATTTTTGTTCCCTGCCTTTAATGACCGAAGCACGGATTTACATAGTATGCTATATTATACGAAGAAATCAGAAGATTTACAGCCCGGAATGATCGATCAGCTTTTCGGAACGAAGATGCCGATGTCTGCCGATACGCAGAAAGAAACGTTTAAAATGCTGATCGAAGACACGCTTGGTGAGGACGGAGATTATGAGACTGTCAGAAACATTCATGAAACGCTGAATCAGTTGATAGAAGAACATAAGGAAGAACCGGAACCGCTGGCGCTTGATCTGACGGATATGAAGAAAGTGTTTGAGCAAAGCGGTGTAGAGGCGGAAAAGATGGAAAGTTTCGATCGCAATTTCACGGAAAATGCAGGAGAAAAAACATCGCTTTTAGCATCTAATATTGCAGAGACGAGAAAGTTTCAGATCGAAACTCCGGACATCGTTATTAAGGTAAATCCGGAAAGAGCGGACCTCGTTGAGACGAGGATCATCGACGGACGCCGCTGTCTCGTGATACCGGTGGACGATCATATAGAAGTAAACGGAATCGATGTGCAGACGATCAAAATGAAAGAACGGGAAGAAAATCAGGAGACATATAATTAGCCTGCTAAATAAAATTAGTCAAAAAGTATGAAAAAAATGTGAAGTCAACATGTATATGTTGACTTTTTTGTATTATATTACTAATATATTATTTAGTTATCTAACTAATAAATAAAAAGTAAGAGGGAGGCATAACATGTTTCAATGTGATATAAACGATGCTCCGCTGATCGGGATATTGGGAATTGTGTCGCACCGGGCGAAAGTTGCGGCAAAAGATATGTACAGTGTATTTGATCTAAACAGAAGTCAGGCAAGTATTTTGCTTACGCTTCATCACTGTGAGTCTATGTCGCAGAAGGATCTGGCAAAGCAGTTGAATATTACCGCTCCGTCGATTACATCAGCGATCCGTAAAATGGAACAGTTTGGATATATTGCAAGACAGACAGATCCTGCGGATCAGAGAGTCATGCGGCTGGCGCTTACAGAGAAAGGACGTTCGTGCATTCAATCTATAAAAGCCGTGACGGATAAAATGGAGGAGATCCTGCTTAAAGGAATGAGCGTAGAAGAAAAAATATTGTTTCGCAGGCTTTTAGTTCATGTAAACAATAATATTGATCAATATGAAAGGAAAGAAAAGATATGAAAAACCTATTTAAGTATGCGTCCGAGCACTGGAAAGCGCTTCTTGCGATCGTGGCCATTTTGATCGTGCAGGCGTATTGTGATCTGTCTTTGCCTGCATATACTTCGGACATCGTCAATGTGGGAATCCAACAAGGCGGAGTCGAAGATCATATACCGGATGCGATTTCCGCGGAAGATATGGAGACACTTTTGCTTTTTGCTTCTGAAAAAGACGGAAAAACTGTTTTGTCGGCATACGAAAAAGATGACAAAACATATGAAGAACAGGCTTATGTCTTAAAAGATACTGTAAAAGAAGATACGGATAGGACGGAAAAATTAAGCGGTATTCTGGCAGCGCCTATGATGATGGCGGCAGGATTTGAATCAGGAAGCGATATGACCGCAGATATCGAAGAACAGTTGAAAGCACAGCTTCCTCCGGAAATGATATCGGAAGATATGACGGTTTTGGATATTTTGAAAATGATGCCGCAGGAGCAGAAACAGGCATTTGTATCGGAGATAGAAAAAAAGACGGAAGAACTTCCTGATACGATCACAGAGCAGGCTGCCGTAAATTATGTAAAAGAAGCTTATGCAGACCTCGGTATTGATATGGATGAATTGCAGTTTCGCTATCTGTTTTCAACAGGAGCAAAAATGATCGGTCTTGCATTTCTCGGAATGGCGGCAAGTGTTCTTGTCGGATTTCTTGCATCCCGTGTCGGAGCGGCGGCAGGACGCGATCTAAGAGGAAGAGTGTTTAAGAAAGTCGTAGGATATTCAAGCAACGAGTTCGATCATTTTTCCACGGCGTCTTTGATTACGAGAAGTACAAACGATATCCAACAAGTACAGTTTATTATCGTGATGCTGCTTAGAATTGTACTTTATGCGCCGATTCTTGCGATCGGAGGCATTGTGCAGGTATTTCAGACGAATGTTTCGATGTCCTGGATCATCGGTCTGGCAGTTGTTTTGATCGCTTTAGTCGTTTTGGTTTTGTTTGCGGTTGCAATGCCGAAATTTAAGAGCCTGCAGAAATTAGTCGATAAAGTGAACCTTGTTATGAGAGAAATATTGACCGGACTTCCTGTGATCAGGGCGTTTAGTACAGAGAAGCATGAGGAAAAGCGGTTTGACAAAGCAAATACGGATCTGATGAAAACAAATCTGTTCGTAAATCGCGCGATGACGTTTATGATGCCGATCATGATGCTTATTATGAACGGGATCTCGGTTTTGATCATGTGGTCCGGTGCAAAAGGAATCAACGACGGACAGATGCAGGTCGGAGATATGATGGCGTTTATCCAGTATACGATGCAGATTATTATGGGATTCCTTATGATATGCATGTTGTCGGTTATGCTTCCAAGAGCGGCTGTTGCGGCAGATCGTGTGGATGAGGTTCTGTCCAGCAGGACGGTGATCCATGATCCGAAAACACCGAAAAAATTTGAAGAAAAACAAAAAGGTGTGCTCACATTCGACCATGTTTCTTTCAAATATCCGGGTGCGGATGAAAATGTTCTTGAAGATATTACATTTACGGCAAAACCGGGAGAAACGACAGCGATTATCGGAAGTACCGGAAGCGGAAAATCAACGCTTGTCAATCTGATCCCCCGTTTTTATGATGTGACGGACGGAAGTATCCGTTTGGATGGAACAGATATTCGTGAAGTGACACAGCATGATTTGAGAGATAAACTTGGGTATGTTCCTCAGAAAGGACTGTTGTTCTCAGGTGATATCGCATCGAATATTATGTTCGGGAATCCGGAAGGCGGCGGGCAGGAGATGAAAGAAGCTGCGCAGATAGCGCAGGCAACAGAGTTTATCGAAGCAAAGCCGAACAAATATGAAAGTCCTATTTCGCAGGGCGGATCGAATGTGTCCGGAGGCCAGAAACAGAGACTTTCAATCGCAAGGGCGATCGCAAAACGACCGGAAGTGTTTATTTTTGACGACAGTTTTTCGGCGCTTGACTTCAAGACAGACGTTGCTCTACGGAAAGCTTTGAAAAAGCGGACGAAAGAAAGTACGGTGCTGATCGTGGCACAGCGAATCAGTACGATTTTAAATGCAGAACAGATCATTGTACTTGATGATGGAAAGATTGCAGGAATCGGTACACATAAAGAGCTTCTTAGAAACTGTGAAGTTTACAAACAGATTGCGGCATCCCAGTTGTCTGAAAAAGAACTTCAAGATGGAATGCAAAGTGAAGACAGAAAAACGGAAGATATAAAAAGTGAAACGATAAAAACAGAAGAAAGAAAAGAAGCAATCAGTGCAAAAACAGCGGAACAGGAGGTGAGAAGCGATGTCTAGGCACGGAATGAAAGGTCCTCATGGAGGAATGCGAGGAGGAGCAAAAGCAAAGGATTTTAAAGGCTCGCTTAAAAAACTTGTAAAATATATGAGCGTATATAAAGTGCAGATGCTTTTTGTCGCTGTTTTCGCAGTATGCGGAACGGTATTTAACATTGTCGGACCGAAAATATTAGGTAAGGCTACAACAGAGATTTTTAACGGGCTTGTCAGTAAAGTATCGGGCGGATCGGGAATGGATTTCGGAAAAATCGGACAGATCCTTCTTATTACTCTCGGTCTGTATGTAGTCAGCGCGCTTTGTTCCTTTATTCAGGGAATGATTATGACCGGAATCTCACAGAAAACGACGTACCGATTGAGAAAAGATATTACGGAAAAGGTCAATCGGATGCCGATGGATTATTTTGATACGAAGCCTGTCGGAGAGGTGCTCTCCCGTGTGACAAATGATGTAGATACTCTCGGACAGAGTTTGAACCAAAGCGCGACGCAGCTTATTACTTCTGTGACGACTCTGATAGGAGTTCTCGTTATGATGTTTTCGATCAGTCCGCTTATGACGGTTGTGGCGCTGTTGATCCTGCCGATTTCCGTTGGCCTGATCTCATTCGTTATGAAACATTCGCAGAAATATTTCAGCGGACAGCAGGAATATCTCGGAAATGTAAACGGTCAGGTCGAGGAAGTGTACAGCGGACACAACGTGATCAAGGCATTTAACAAAGAAGACGATGTGATCCGTGAATTTGACCGGACAAATGATAAATTGTATGAATCTGCATGGAAATCCCAGTTTTTCTCTGGAATGATGATGCCGGTCATGCAGTTTGTAGGGAACTTAGGTTATGTAGGAGTAGCGATACTCGGAGGTTTTCTGGCGATTAAAAAGACAATAGAAGTCGGAGATATCCAGTCATTTATTCAGTATGTGAGAAACTTTACACAGCCGATCCAACAAGTTGCTCAGGTGACAAACATGCTTCAGCTTGCGGCGGCATCATCGGAGCGGGTGTTTGAATTCCTCGAAGAAAAGGAAGAAGATCAGACGGTTGAACACCCTGTTTCGGTAGAAGGACTTCACGGAAATGTACAGTTTGAAAATGTTCATTTCGGATACAATCCGGAAAAGATCATCATTAACGATTTCTCTGCAAATGTAAAAGAAGGTCAGAAAATCGCAATCGTCGGTCCTACAGGAGCCGGAAAAACAACGATGATCAAACTGCTCATGCGCTTTTATGATGTAAACAGCGGTTCGATCAAGATCGACGGCCATGACGTAAGAGACTTCAACAGAAGCGAACTAAGAGAAATGTTCGGAATGGTACTTCAAGATACATGGCTCTTCCACGGAACGATCATGGATAACATCCGTTACGGAAAACTCGACGCAACAGAGGAAGAAGTTATACAGGCAGCAAAAGCAGCACATGTTCACCGTTTCGTCCAGACACTTCCGGGAGGCTATCAGATGGAAATCAATGAAGAAGCAACAAACATCTCACAAGGACAAAAACAGCTTCTTACGATCGCAAGAGCAATACTTGCAGATCCGAAGATCCTCATTCTTGACGAAGCGACAAGTTCCGTCGATACAAGAACAGAAGTAAGAATCCAAAAAGCAATGGATAATTTGATGAAAGGCAGAACAAGTTTCGTTATCGCCCATAGATTATCGACAATCCGAGACGCAGATCTCATTCTCGTTATGAAAGACGGCGATATCATCGAACAAGGCACACATACACAACTCCTTGCTAAAAACGGCTTCTATGCCGAACTATACAATTCACAGTTTGAATCAACAGATCAGACCTGCGCATAAAAAAGAAGTTCTCTGCCGAGCAAGCTTGCTTGCAAAAGGCAGAGACTTCTTTTTTAAGCATAGGGCGGACGCCCGTCAGTGAGATGAAGAGCGAAGCGATGAAAATAACGAAAATACAAGGAGAAAGGCAACTTTAGTTTTGTGATAATCTTTTCTTTATATCCATATACTGTCCCTTGCTGACAGGAAGCTCCACGCCATTTTGCAAGGTAAGGTTATATCGCCGTATCCCTTTAATGTATGCAGGGTGTACAAGATAGCTTTTATGAGTACGGAGTAAGAAAGGGCATTGTCCTTCCAGTTCCCGCAGAGAATAGTTTGTGACAAAACTTTCCGCTCCCGTATGGACAGTACTTTCTTTATCGCTGGCTTTGACATATAGAATTTCCATAGGTAAAAGCGTATGTATCAGCCCGTTTCTGTCTTTAAGCAGGACACGCTCTGCCTGATGTGTTTTGGTGTCAATCTGACGGATATATTCAAACCAACTTAGAGTTTGAGAAAGTTCTTCCACCTTTGAACTTTCATACTGCAATGGGATATCTCTTGCATCGGCACAATGGATATGAACAGCGAGCAGCTCATCTCCTACTTGTTTCCAAATAAAAGTCAAACGGACTTTTGCCAGAAGTACCGTGCCGTCGTCCTGTTCTCCTGCAACCGTATATCGTCCGTAAACTGCTGAATACTTTTTTTCGCGGAAAAGTAAGCCATACTCTTCCTGTAAAATCTGAACGGCAGTTTCTTTGCTTTCCGGCTTGGTTTCCTCAAGAAATGCTTTTTTCCCGTAAGTATATTGGGAGTCGTATGTCCCTATCCAGACACAATCTTCGTCCATTAATGCAACAACCGCCGGAATATCCCGATTGTAAAAACTATGCAGTACCGTTTTTGTCTTTTCGATTATTTCCTGTTCACTGAATTTATGTTCTGCCATATACTCATACCTCCTTATTGATTATTATAGAAGAAACAGGAAGAACAGGCAAGAAAAAAGGCTAAAAATTTACCCGTTTACGGCTATTTTTACCCGTTCACGAAATTTGATTGAAAGTATAAAAAACGTCAAGTATAATGGTAATATAGAGAAAAATCATAAAGAAAAACACTAAAAAATGTGAGAAATTGATAGGAAAAAGGGGTTGACAGGTATGTTCAG
>ULYA01013547.1_pt1 | contig 12836 bp, 2 predicted proteins | sample 1961821 | NCBI WGS metagenome assembly ULYA01 (sample SAMEA4835853, study PRJEB28245) | human gut metagenome | biome: gut microbiome; material: fecal sample | place: Denmark | collected 2008 | reverse complement strand
CAGACAAGACATCGCCCCCAGTCACTGTCTGGTAAAAATCAGAAACAATTTCCTGCGGCGATTGCATTTCCAAATCTTTTAAGTGCTGATCAACAGTCACGTTTTCTTCCTTGACATCACCCAAACGACTGAAGGTGATTTCCACAATGTCTGCCCCATAAATTTCTTCCAGACGGGCACGCACATTGATACCCTCTAATTCCTTACGGCTGGACAGTTGAATATCAAAGGCAAACCAAGCCTTTTGACAAGGCTGTTCCTTATAAAATTCAGGTGATACCAAGGTTTCAAAAGGTTCCTGAAGGGTCACGATTGGCCGTCTGACCTCTAGAGGATGGAAGGTCTGAGACAAGTTACCAGTCGCATCCAATTCAAGAATATAGACACCCTTCTCTTCCTTACGTTTGGCTTCTTTGACATTAAAGGCGACTGGACTTCCTGAATATTGCACGCGCTGGCTCGGACTAGCAAAGCGGGTATGGATATGCCCCAAGGCCACATAATCGAAAGCCTTGAAAAGGTCACTGGTCACATTGGTAAGCCCACCCACCGTATTGCTGGTTTCAGACAGCATCAATTCTCGTAAACTTTGACCATCTTGGTCATCTTTCTTAGAAACCGCAAAATGCGTCACCAAAATACGTGATTTGTCGGGATCAAAAGCTTTCTCCATATCCTCAAGAATGTAGGCTAAAGCATCACCAATCCCCTGAATTTCCTTATCCTCATCATCCTTATAATAAATCCTAGCATCAATAGGATCGATAAAGGGAAGAAGAAAAATCTGGCAACCCTCCAACTCAATAGGCTCAAAAGCCTCCTCCAAACGTGTGCTTAAATGAAGCCCCTGAGGTTGAAAAAAGTCTCGGCCAAAATGCAAACGTTCAGCCCCATCGTGATTACCACTGATAGCATAAACAGGAATCTGCTCCTCCAAGACCAAACGTGCCAAAGTCTTATTAAAAAGTTTAATCGCATCCACAGGCGGCACCGCACGGTCATAGAGATCCCCAGCAATGATGACCCCATCCACCTGTTCGCGAATTGCCAAATCCACTATCTGTTGGAAGGCCCACTCCTGCTCCTCCAGCAAAGACCAGCCATTGAGGGTTCGCCCCACATGCCAATCTGACGTATGTAAAAACTTCATGACAGTCTCCTCATTCGTTTTGTCTTACTCTATTGTACCTTATCAAGCTAAATACTGCTTAAAAGATTCACAAACATTTGGAGCTTTCCTGAGTTTTATCTACAAAGACCCAAAAAATCTCTCCCGAGCAATTCACTCGAGAGAGATTTTATTTTTGGAATTTATGAGAGATAAGGTGTGGAAATCTTAGTCTTGGTTTTTACGACGATTCATAGCCGCAAGTCCTGACATAAGTCCCATAACAACAACACCCATTGCTGCGAGGTTGTTATCTGATTCACCTGTTACTGGCAATTGTTCGTCGCCTTCTTTAGCTTTATCAGAACCATCTGCCTTCTTACCATCTTTGTTTCCAGATTTCTTCTTATCTGAACCTTTACCATCTGAAGCGCCATCGGCTGCTGATCCAGAACCTTTAGATCCGTTTGAGGCCGCTTTTACAGCTTTAGAAGTTGAATTTCCACCATTTCCAGATTGACCATTATTACCATTTGAAGGTGTTGAGCCATCTTCGACCTTACGATAAATATAGGTCACGACTGTTTGACCTTTTGTCATCTTGTCTGTAGATTTACCTTCTTGACGAATCAATTCGTATTTCACACCATTCCGGTAGATATAACGGTCACCGTGAACGTTAACTTCAGAACCAACAGAGTTAGTGATAACGAGTGGCATCTTGATTTGGTTGCCATATTCATCACGGTAGATGACAACGATAGTACCAAGGTCTTTGTTAGTTGTCGGTTTAGCGGGTTCTGCGTTAGTTAACTTATAAATAACCTTTGTATCAGCACCAGGGTTGCTTGGTGTCACAGCAGTCTTCTCGGCCTTGTAACCCTTTACTTCAGGAACAAGTGTCATGGCAGCCTTAGTTGGATCGTTAGGATCATTTGTGTAAGTAACTGCTTCAACACCTGGGATTGGATTACCTTTTTCGTCAACGGCAATAATCTTACCAAATTTAGTGTAAGTAACAGTTTCAACCTTGTTGTCCATAGTGACATCTTGAGAAGCCACACGGCCTTTATCGGCGAAATAACCGTTAACCAATGGTGTGATTACGAGGTCGAACTTAGTCTTATCAGCCTTCCATTCACCTGCAGTAAGAATGTCACCTGTTACAGAATCAAGGGTCAATGAACGTTTCCATTGTGCCTTTTGAACACTATCTGCTGGCAATTTAGCATTTCTGTTCTTGCTTGTATAGTGAACAGTGTAAGTAACATCTTTAAGGTAAGCATCCTTAGCTGGCCATTTTGGACCGTTTGGTTGGTTAGGGTAGATTGGAGTTCCTGGTTCGTGTGCATTGTCTGGATTAAAGTCAAGTGCTACACGTTTGAAGCTTACTGTCCAAGCTTGGTCAACTGTGCTATCCAAGTCAAAGCTTGCACCAGCTGGGTAACCATCTGTCACAAGGGCATAGCCAAGGTCTTGATAGTGTTTGATACGTTCAGCTGTTGAGTAGTTAATCGCTTCGCCAGACTTACCAGCCAAGGCAACAATTTCAAGGGTTGAACCACTTGTTTCATCACGGTAGGTAACGCTTGCTTTTTGATCGTTCTTAACGTAAACAACCTTAGTATCGCTAGACAAGTCACCTGGTGTGGCAGGTACAACCTTAACAGTGTAGCCAGGAATGCTTGGAAGCGTCTTGTCGATGGCAATCATCTTAGTCGCATCATTTGGATCGTTTGTGTAGGCAGTTGTTGATACACCTGGAATTGGATTTCCATTTTCATCCACAGCGATAAATTTACCAAAGGCTTTGTATGTCACTGTGTCTGTTGCATTTGGTGCATCTGGAGTAACTGTCTTACCACCTGCTACAGCTTTATCAGCATAGTAACCAGTAACAACCGGAGTCTTAACTGTTCCATAAGTATGAGTCGTTTCAGTCCAAGTTGTTGTATTAGTTGTTGGGTCTTCTTTACCGTTGAAGCTAAAGTCATTTTGAGTGTTAGCAGCTGGTGTCTTCGTATCAGCACCAGTGTAAGTCACTGTTTGACTTGTTGCTTTAGTGACATCTCTAGTGTCTTTTTCAACGATAATGTGGTAACGGTATCCTGGAGCTAGGTATTGACCACCACCATTGGCATCAATTGAAGCATCCAAACCTTGTGAACCGTTAGCAAATTGAACAAGGTCAACGACACGACTTTGGTTACGGTCCCAAGAACGTTCAGAACGGATAGTTGCAACACCGTTGTTATAGTCGTATTGACGTTCTGACTTCAAGACATCTACGTAAGCATTAGCTTTTGATTTGTCAGCAGTTGCATACTTGATGCGGTATCCTGCTGGTACTGGTGGAAGTTCTGTTACACCAGCATCGTAGATTTTATTGTAAGTCTTACCGTTTGCTGTAATTGTTTCAGTTGAGTTATTGATACGGTAGGTTGAAGATCCAGGGATCTTGTTTCCTGCTTCATCAACATAGTCAATAATACCAAGGTTAGCATAGTTTGGTGTAACAAAGAAATTACCGTTTTCAATAAAGTCATAAGGTCTCACCCCCCCACGGTTATCACGACCGACTTTGAGGTGGTTGATGTAGTCAATGTTAACAAAGTATTGTTGACGCCCTGGTAAATAGTCAAGTTTGTAGCCGAGGTTTGTCAAGTCAGGGTTTGTTGAGCCTGCTCCAGCATTTGTCAAAACAGCAACCGCATCAGCTGTACGAAGGCTACGGTTTGATACTGCAAGACCCATAGCGTTGATGAGATTTTCAGAGTTAAGGCTTGCTTCAGCAGCATTCAATTCACTGCTTGTCACAGCCAACTCGCTAGTCGCTACTTTAAGGACGCTATTTACAGCGTTAGTCGTAGACTCTGCACTGGCAGTTTCTGCTACAGTCGCAACTGAAGCAGCCGCACTTGTTTGTGCTGATACTTGACCAGCAGCTGGAGTTTCTGCTACAGCTGCTGAGCTAAGAGCTTGTGCACTAGTAACTACAGATGAAGCAGCCGCTGCTGCAGATTCAGAGCTCGCTTGCGATGCAGCCTGAGAAGCTACTTCTGAACTAGCTGCTGTTTGACTAGTTGTTGAAGTTGCTTGGCTGTTTTGAGCTACTGATTGGGGTTGTTCACTAGCCAAGGCCACAGTAGAGACTGAACTTGGTGTGTTTTCTGTTGTTGCTGGAGCTACTGATGCTGTTGTTGGTGTTGATTGCTCCACGACGACATCTGGCTCAGCAGTTGTTTCCATACCTGCGGTAGTTGGTGCTACCGTTTCGTCAGCTTGGGCACCCTGTGCATTTGAGAAGATTGAAACTCCCAAAAGGACAGAGGCCACACCAAAGCTATATTTTCTTAATGAAAAACGTTGGCGTTTATTAAACATATCTCTCATAATAATAAATTTCCTCAATATCCAAATTACTTTATATACGTTTTCCATTTTATACTATAATTATTAAATTGTCAAATATATACTAATAATCGTGTAAAAGTTTAACTTTTATTAAAAAACATTAATTTAAAACTTTTATCTAAGTCCTTTGAAACATCAAATCGTTCGTACTTTTGTTTAGCACAATCCCCTATTTTGTCAGTTCTATAATTTTCAAAATACTTTTATATCAAACCATCTTTTATTAAAAACGTTCGTCACTCTAACCTTATTTTTTAGTTATAGTGATATTTATTAAAATTCAAAATTCTCTCCCTTCAAAAGGAATTTTTTTAATGGCTTAACTCACATCTTTCTCAATCCCTTGCCAACACTGACCTAAAGGCTCCTACCACCCGCATTCCCGACAGTATCAAAAACCCCTTTGGCAGTTACCAAAAGGGTTTCTTTCATCTATTATTTGAAAATAGAACTTGTGAAACTATCTGTCTCTTGTAGGAGTTTCTTATAGACAGCTTCTTTGAGTTTTGTCGTATGGCTTGTTGACACAGATTTATTGCCATTATTATCTGTTTTAAGACTTGCAGCGTCTTTGGCGACTGCCGCTTTAAACAAGGCTAACAAATCATCGTAAGAGCTTACTGATGTACCATCAATCGTAACGGTCGTCAAACCATGTGACGCTTTTTCTTTCACTTCTTTAAAGTAGGCCTTCTTGAAGTCTTCTAGGGAGTTGAACTGACCCTCAGAAATCTTGTTAATGATAAAGTCATCACCTAGGGTGCTCTTACCAGCCGCTTTTGCTTCTTGTTTATACTTGTTGGTCGCATAACCTAGGAAGCCTTTTTCATAGCCGTAGTAACCCCAGAGTCTGAAGGTATTGTGCTTGAAGGACATAGCACCTGGAGAGCCCTCACTGGTATTACCACCATAAATAGCAGACATCATAGGCACATTGACATAGGCAGAAGAAAAGTCCTCCGGTTTATAAACACCATTTCCAGGTCCACGATTGGTCATGAGGTTATTATCCACAAGGTCATCAATAGTGGTCAAACTAATAGCCTTTTCGCTATCACTTAGAGCACGCACCTTGTCGTATTGGTTTTTACTATTGCCTCGTAGCTGTTTATCTACCTTCTTGAACCATGCGTTATTGAGCTCTTGCTTGCCTTGACTGAGGACTGCTTCTCCTTCAAGTGAATCTAGAAGCATAAGGGTATCGTTGTAGCCCTTCATGTAACGGTCGATGGCCTCACGAGAGTTCAACTTGTTTGGATTGGTGTTGTACCACTGGTTACCATCGTTGGCTCTTTCAAAGGTCATGTTAAGGCCTAGGGCACCGTATTCACCTTGGTGACCTTGAGTAGCTGGTGATTGCAACATTCCTTGGGCATAGGCTTCAACATTTGTTCCTTCACGACGACCAAAACCTCCAAAGTAGGCAATACGGTCATTGATATGGGTTGTTTCATGAGTGAAGGCTGATGCACCGTACTCACTAATCATGTTAGACATGACGAAGGTAACCTTGGCACGATTATCATATGGATTGTCGTAGATGGCAGCATAGGCACCAGCCATAGCTCCGTTATCACCGTAGTACTCACCGACTGGTCCATAGATTTCACGGATTGGCGCATAGACTTCCGTACTGTTCTTAAATTGGCCGTAGCGCTCTGGCCAACCTGGCCAACCATGACCCCAGACGTAGAAACCTTCCCAGATTGGATTGACAATGTCTTTGAACAATTTGTTTTTGACATTATCTGCGGCCAATCTTTGCCAGAAATCAAGGTAGTTGATTTGACGTTGAGCCGCTAGATCAATCTCAGGTTTCAACTTTTCTAGGGTTGTGTTGTACTTGTTAGCTGTACCATAAGACATGGTGTCATAAGTAGAAATCAGGAACATTTCTGTCTTATCAAGGTTCAACAATGGCAAAATCATCTTGCGGTGGAGACCACGACTGAGGTTGTCATAAACACGATACTTGTGCTCACCAACACCTTCATTTTGAGACGCCTTCTCTACAACGTAAACCTTATCCTTAGCGGCATCAATGAACCAATCATTCATATTGTCGATAGTGGTAAAGAGTTTTCGGTTGTAGTTGAGGAAGTCGGTAAGATCACTAGAAAGGGTACTCTTAGCGAGAACTTCACCGAAAGCATCGTAGGTTCTTGAACCACTGATATTATTTTCCTTAGAGCCAATCTCAATCAAACGGTCAAGGACATCCACATTTTTACCATAGAAATCTGGTTTGAAGAGCATGATTTCTTTGATGTTAAGATCATCAAACTTCACACCGTAATAACGATTCAAGTAGGTCAAGCCTAGCAAGAGGGCTGCTTTATTCTTCTCAACCTTGTCAAGAATCATTTGTTGAGCAGCTGGTGATTGGTTAAGCTGGTGGTCTTCATTTTGAACCAGCTTAGTCACAAGGTTCGTCAAATTAGCCTTAACAGCCTCAAAGCTTTCTTCCAAGAAGAGGTTCTTGATAGCATTGACCTTATTTGGACCTGTACGACCAAGTTTTTGGTAAATTGGATCAGACTGCAACTCAATCGGTTTTAGGATATCAACGATGCCATTGATAAGGCTTGAGTGGTCTTTCTGAACGATATTTGGAGTATACTTGATACCCAAATCAGTGACAGTATATTCCTTAACATTGCTCAACCCTTCTGAACTCTCTGAAAGCTTGAAGTAGTCTTTGGTACCATCAGCGTAGTGAACAATAATCTTGTTAGCAGCGCTTAGGTCAGTAACAAAATTACTGTCTTTCATTGGTGTCACTGAGAGCACCTCTTTGGTATTCAAGTTATGGTCTTTAGCCAGTTTGTTGGCTTGGTTGACAATATAATCCTTGTTATAGAATGGCTGGAATTTCTCAATATTCTTGTAAGCCTGTTTGTATTCTGGATTATAGTCTTGAATATTGGCAAAATCTGCTTGACTAGAAACGTTGTTAAGGGTGTTCAACGCGTAAGGCTCGCTGACAAATGTATCAGCTGTGATCTTGTAACCTTCAACACGCTTGTCGGCTTCTTCCTTAGTCAAATGTTTGAGTTTTTTAGGACTCTTGGTATCTTTACCCGTGCCATCTTCGGCCGAGCTATAACCAACAACACCAAAGAGGTCTTTGATATGAGGACCACCATCTTCATCATTGACATCATTCGAAGCAAAGATTTCTTGACCTTTAATAACCTTGGCATAGGTCACGTTGTCTTGAACAGCACCGTATGGCCATGTCTTAGCAACAATCCCACCGACATTTCGTGTGTTTTTGACATCAAGAACACCCTTGGCTACTGAATTGGTCACCTTGGCCTTAGTTCCTGACTTCCAACTGTTAAGCATGTAAGTAACAAATGGCACTAACATACTTGCATTGGCATTTTGAGCTGTAATAGTCGCATCGACATAGGCTCTGTTAACGAATCCCATGTAGTTTGAACCAGCAATTCCACCAACTGTCGAGTTATTACCGACAGAGTCAATCTTACCGACAAAGGCGACATTCTCAATCTTGCCATCTTCATCAATCTTATTGACGATACCAGCCACGTCATTGTTACCAGTAACTGAACCAGTCACCTTAACATCTTCAATCAGACCTTTATTTTTAAGGTTAAATCCAACCGTCGCGATTTGATTTTGGCCAGGGCGATTGATATCTACATTTTCAAAGTTGATGTTTTTGATAGTTCCGCCATTGATAACATTAAACAATGGATGCTCTAAATCATAGATGGCATAGCGTTTGTCACCATCACTTAGCAACTTACCAGTAAATTCTGAAGTAATGTATGACTTGCCGTTTGGAATGACGTGACGAGCACTCATGCTTTGGCCCAGTCTAAATTCACCAGATGGATTTGCTTGAATGGCATTGACCAAGTCAGCAAAATCATAGTAGACATTGGCTTGGCTAGCCTTAGGTTTCTCAATGTAATAGCTATAGGTTTGTGCAAAATGGTTTTGGGCATCACGTTGTACCAAATTGTCCGCTTCTGCAGTTACCTTATAAACCGCCTTGCCATCAACTGTTGTTTCTTCGATGGCTTTCACTGCCAAGTAAGTCGTCTTTTGATCCGCAGAAGTCAGTTTCAAGTAGTAATTCGTGAGATCTTGAGGCACAGCTGTCAGACGAGTCTCATCCACTTCTGTTTGATTGTCATACTTGATCAAATCTGTACGTGCAAAATCTTTAAGCTCAACCTTCTTGAGATCCAGTTGGAGAGTTTGGTCTGCCAAAACCTGACTCTCCTCACCATTGCCACGATCAAAGGTCATGGTTGTTGTAAGAGTATAAGGCTTGTAATAGTCTAAGTTGGTTAGGTCAGCAGTCAAGGTCGTGCTAGGAATATCAAGCGTTTGAACAACCTGTCCATCTTGCTTAAGGACCGCTTTAATAGTCGTGATAGTTGCTGAACCTGGATTAGTCAAGTTGTAGCTAAGTTTAGCACTTCGACCCAAGTCATCCTTGTCAATCTGTGTCAGCGTAAGCACTGGTTTTTCAGATACCTTAGTTCCTTTGCGAACGATACGATCTTGGACAGGCACTAGCACTGTTTCAGTAACAGTTGGTTCTTCAGCAGTCTTGTTTCCCTTATAGGTCTTATAAACCTTGGTGATTTTATTTTGGCCTTTTTGACCTTCTTGGACAACCTGTAAAGTGCCTTTCTCAAGTGTGTCATCTTCTTGGACAATTTCTTTAAATGGAAGCTCTACAATAGATTCTTCGGTCGTTGTGCCATCTAGAGGCTTGCTTCCACGACGGATTTTTCTAGGTTGTGGCACCTCAATAACCTTACCTGACACAATAGTCGGCTCACCAACCTTGACACCATCAATGGTTTGGTAAATTTTCTGGATTTCTTGGCTACCTTTTTTACCCTCTTGCTCGACCACTTCTTCATCCACATACTTGTTATCATCCGTAATCACTTCGATAGGATAATCGATGGCTTGCGTTTCAGTCTCTGTGATACTGCCGACAACTGGGGTATGAACAGGATTCTCAGGTTGAACAAGGGCCTCACCTTCGTGGCCTGATTCTTGTGTTCCTTTGGCACTGGTAGTGTCGCTATTGATTGAACCGGTGTACGCTGGATTGACAGGCTGAACTACAGCTTCACCCTCGTGACCAACTTCCTGGGTGCCATTGGCACTGATTGGTCCTGTATACTCTGGGGCTACGGGTTGAACTAGAGCTTCACCTTCGTGACCTGATTCTTGCGTACCTTTGGCACTGATTGGGCCGGTATATTCTGGGGCGACAGGTTGAACAAGAGCTTCGCCTTCGTGACCTGATTCTTGTGTTCCTTTGGCACTGGTAGTGTCGCTATTGATTGAACCGGTGTACGCTGGATTGACAGGCTGAACCACAGCTTCACCTTCGTGACCAACTTCTTGCGTACCATTGGTACTTGTAGTATCGCTACTGATTGAACCGGTGTACTCTGGAGTGGCGGGTTGAACTAGAGCCTCGCCTTCGTGACCAACCTCTTGCGTTCCATTGGCACTGATTGGGCCGGTATATTCTGGGGCGACAGGTTGAACAAGAGTTTCGCCTTCGTGACCTGGTTCTTGTGTGCCTTTGGCACTGGTAGTGTCGCTATTGATTGAACCGGTGTACTCTGGATTGACAGGCTGAACTACAGCTTCACCCTCGTGACCAACTTCCTGGGTGCCATTGGCACTGATTGGTCCGGTATACTCTGGGGCTACGGGCTGAACAAGAGCTTCACCTTCGTGACCTGATTCTTGCGTACCATTGGCACTAATTGGTCCGGTATACTCTGGATTAGCAGGTTGAACCACAGCTTCGCCTTCGTGACCTGACTCCTGAGTTCCCTTTTTCCAACTGATTCCCTCACTATCCTTATCAGCTGTACCCTGATTTACTGTAGTCTCTTCTTTTATTGAAGACTCAAGCTCCTGCAAAGTATTCTCCAAAGGTTGTTCAAGCTCTGGCTTAGCTGAGTAACGCAGATAACCGACATACTCATAACCATCAATTGCAATAACACCTTTAGCTAGGTCCGCCTCGTCTGCAACAGCAAGGGTCTGATTATAGGCCTGCAACTCCTTGTTTTGCAAGGCAAGAACCTCTATTGGCACAAGGAGACTTTGCCCAGCGGCCCCAATCAAGACCAAACCAATAATTTTTTTACGATGTTTTTTTGAAAACAGCAACACAGCCATAGTCGCCGTTGCTAGTCCTAAACCTGACGCTACCCAGTCAGAACTTCCTGTCTGAGGAAGACTAGTTTGCGTAGCACCCTTACGTTTGTAGACCAAATAAAAAGTATCTTCATTCTGGTAGTCCTCAGGAATAGCATGGACCACTTGCTGTTGCTCTTCAGCTGTTAATTCATTTTCAGCGACATAGGCCATGTGTACCGTTGCATCCTTAGTAACCTGATCTGCAGAGACTGGTTTAGACACGAAAAAACCACCTGCTAACAAGAATGTCCCGATAGCAACTGGTCCTACACCTACCGACAACTTACGAATGCCGTATTTTGTCACTTTTTCAAAAACATGATTTGCTTGTTTCATTCAAAATCTTCCTATAAGTTAATCCTTGTACCCCAAATGGGCGTCAAAAACAAAGACATTATTGAAAAAATACGCACTCTATACATTTATTAACCTTCTTCCAAAGTCTATCGTATCTTTTTTTTAATCATTAAGCAAGTATTTTCTCTAATTTTTAATCAATATAAAAAACGAGTTGTGATTTGCAGCTAGGACTTCATGACAACCAATAAACCTTTTCACATAAGTATTTTAGTACATATCAATATTTATAATAATCTTTTCCTGAAATTTAAACCACTGATCTGTTTTGCATAAAATAAATCCTAAAATCTCTATTACTTAACCTTATATCTAATATTTTAATAAAACACCAAATCATCTTTAAGATAGATACAAAAGAGACCCACCCCTATCGGGATGAGTCTCTTTTTCGAAAACTGAAATAGTCTAACTAACTATATTGAGGGATTTAACCTATGAACTATCTTAGTCTTCTTTTTTGCGTTTTCCTGCCAAACCTAGTCCAGCTGCCGCAAGGATTCCTCCAAGAGCCATAGCTGCCATAGACGCATCATCACCTGTTTCAGGAAGTGCTGGTCCTTTAGGAGCTTCTGGTGTAGTTGGTGGTGTCACTGGTGGAACCACTGGAGTTGGAGGAGTCGGTGGTGTTGGAGGCGTAGTTGGTGGTGTAGTAGGAGGTGTGTTTGGTGGAGTTGTTGGTGGTGTATATGGTGGGATAACAGTGTTGTTGAACTCAGTATCTTCTGGCAATTGAGAAATCGCTGTCAAGACTTTACCATCTTTAGTTACAGAAACAACAACTGTGGCTACCATCTTATCATAAGTAACAGTTGCATCGTTACCTTTTACTTCTTCTACTGTATAGACGTGATTACCTTCTTCACCACGTTTGTACTCAAGGGCAGAGAACTTGATCTTACCGTTAGCATCGTTGCTTACAGTTTCGATAACATTACCCTTGCTATCCTTAAGTACAAAGCTAAACTCACCAGCTTTAAGTTGACGACCTTCAAGTTTCTTAGTGAATTCAAACTCAACCTTAGTTGGGATATTGACTACACGTTTTTCTGTTGGTTTTTCTGGTTTTTCAACAGATTTCTTAGTTGGGTCGTATTGGTGAACGATTTGTGACGCAGTATTTTCGATATCTACACCATCTTTGGCAGTGCCTTTGATAGTTGCAGGAATATCGAACTTGTAGTAGCGTCCGAATGCCAATTTGGCAGTATCAATCACTTGTGTATTTTCTGCATCACCAAGTGACTTAGTAAGGTCAGACTTAGATGTTGCAGTGATTACACCGTTTTCAACCTTGATATCAAACTTAGCTGTCACATCTTCCCCTGTTACAGAGTCGTATGCTTTAATATCTGCAACATTGATGTTCAAGTTTTCGCTGTCATATTTATCTGTAACACCAACAGATTGGATATTGTGAGCGTCAGTGAAGTTGTTTGTGTCAAGCCATACTTGGTAGACAAACTTATCACCTTTCTTGAGTGTCTTAGTATTGATATTTTCAGCTTCGTTGTTAGCTGTGCTGTCAGCGTAAGGATCCTTGTTAGTATCGCCTACTTTATCTTTCAACTCAGCATCATCGTCAACAAGTTTCATACCAGTGATATCGAATTTCTCTTTAGAAACAACGTATTTCTCTGGTTGGAACTTAGGTTTTTCTGGTGGACGAACAGTATTGTTGAATTCTTTATCAGCTGGGTCAGTAACCTTAGTGATAAGAGCTTTCGCTTTACCATCG
>ULYA01012680.1_pt1 | contig 13167 bp, 13 predicted proteins | sample 1961821 | NCBI WGS metagenome assembly ULYA01 (sample SAMEA4835853, study PRJEB28245) | human gut metagenome | biome: gut microbiome; material: fecal sample | place: Denmark | collected 2008 | reverse complement strand
AGACTTTAACAGCCAGAATCCCAGCCTGCCACTGAACGAATTTCGTGCCATCGACAGCAGTCCCGACAAAGCCAATCTCACTCGTGCTGCAAGTAAAATTAACGAGAACTTGTATGCTTCTACAGCGCTGGAGCGCGGTACCTTAAAAATCAAAAGCATTCAAATGACCTGGCTACCCATCCAGGGGCCAGAGCAAAAAGCAGCGAAAGCGAAAGCTCAGGAATACATGGCAGCAGTGATCCGCACACTCACCCCATTAATGACCAAAACACAAAGCCAGAAAAAACTGCAGTCGCTACTAACGGCGGGGAAAAACAAACGTTATTACACCGAGACAGAAGGTGCACTGCGTTATGTTGTCGCGGACAACGGCGAAAAGGGGCTGACCTTCGCTGTTGAACCGATTAAGCTGGCGCTATCTGAATCGCTTGAAGGTTTGAATAAATGACAAAAAGCAAAGCCTTTGTGCCGATGAATCTCTATACTGTTTCACAGACCTGCTGCCCTGCGGGGCGGCCATCTTCCTTTATTCGCTTATAAGCGTGGAGAATTAAAATGCGACATCCTTTAGTGATGGGTAACTGGAAACTGAACGGCAGCCGCCACATGGTTCACGAGCTGGTTTCTAACCTGCGTAAAGAGCTGGCAGGTGTTGCTGGCTGTGCGGTTGCAATCGCACCACCGGAAATGTACATCGATATGGCGAAGCGCGAAGCTGAAGGCAGCCACATCATGCTGGGTGCGCAAAACGTGGACCTGAACCTGTCCGGCGCATTCACCGGTGAAACTTCTGCCGCTATGCTGAAAGACATCGGCGCTCAGTACATCATCATCGGCCACTCTGAACGTCGTACTTACCACAAAGAGTCTGACGAACTGATCGCGAAAAAATTCGCGGTGCTGAAAGAGCAGGGCCTGACTCCGGTTCTGTGCATCGGTGAAACCGAAGCTGAAAACGAAGCGGGCAAAACTGAAGAAGTTTGCGCACGTCAGATCGACGCGGTACTGAAAACTCAGGGTGCTGCGGCATTCGAAGGTGCGGTTATCGCTTACGAACCTGTATGGGCAATCGGTACTGGCAAATCTGCAACTCCGGCTCAGGCACAGGCTGTTCACAAATTCATCCGTGACCACATCGCTAAAGTTGACGCTAACATCGCTGAACAAGTGATCATTCAGTACGGCGGCTCTGTAAACGCGTCTAACGCTGCAGAACTGTTTGCTCAGCCAGATATCGACGGCGCGCTGGTTGGCGGTGCTTCTCTGAAAGCTGACGCTTTCGCAGTGATCGTTAAAGCTGCAGAAGCGGCTAAACAGGCTTAAGTCTGACAGGTGCCGGATTTCATATCCGGCACTTACTTTCCTTAACTCTTCGCCTTAACGCAAAATCTCACACTGATGATCCTGAATTTCCTCGGCTGAAGCACGGTTAAGCGTCAGTAGATTTCGTTGTGTCGCCAGCAATACAAATGAGTTATCACTCTGCCGTACCATCGCCAGCCCGTAGCTTCCCATATGTTCCCGCGCCTCAGGTACTTCTTCTGCCAGCATCATAAATGGGCTGCGTTGTACCAGTTCGCTTTCCGTTACCCGACGCGCCAGGTATTCATGCCCGCGCAAACCACCTGGCAGTGGCAACCAGCGGCTGCTGATGTTCGCCAGATTGTTATCCAGCTGTTCGCGCACATCAGGACGAATACAAGAGATATGAATATGAAAATGGTTTTGCGTACGCCCGGTGCGGGAGTTGATCGCCAAAGAAACCGCGCGATCGGGAACCGGCTGGCCGTATTTTTTGCTCATAAAATCACGCGCCTGCCAGGCCAACCAAAAGAAGTTCGGCGTTGAAGGATCGGTCAACAAAGGACTTTCAGTACCGTTAATACGATACGTTGGCATCAACAGATATTGCAGTGGACCATTAAGATCTTTTAAAACCACGTATCCGGCATTGGGTTTGACTTCCGCACATGGCGAAGGATTTTGATTTTGCTGCTGATTGGGCAAACATTCCTCAAGGACAATCTTACGTAATGTATCCGACTCTTCACCGGTTAATTTCCAGTAACCAATACCGGCAGCCACAACGGCGATAACTATCATCACCAAAAAAAGAAGACCCGCTTTTTTCATCTTTTTTTCCCTGTACCTCAAAGAGATGCAAGGGTAACGCAAAATCGTGACAAATAAAAAACCCGGTCGCGAGAAACCACCGGGTTTGATAATTATCCTGGGGAAATCAGCGTTTGCTGATCTGATCGAACGTACCGCCGTTAGCAAAATGCTCTTTTTGCGCTTTCGTCCAGCCGCCGAACTCTTCATCAATGGTGAATAACTTCAGCTTTGGAAACGCATTTTCGTACTTTTTCGCTACTTCAGCGTCGCGCGGACGGTAGTAGTTTTTCGCGGCAATTTCCTGACCTTCTGGCGAGTAGAGATATTTCAGGTAGGCTTCCGCCACCTCTTTGGTGCCTTTTTTCTCGACCACTTTATCGACCACCGACACGGTTGGCTCTGCGAGGATAGACTCACTCGGCGTGACGATTTCGAATTTATCTTTCCCCAGTTCATTCGCTGCCAGCAGAGCTTCGTTTTCCCAGGCGATCAGTACATCGCCAATCCCGCGCTCGACAAAGGTGTTAGTGGAGCCGCGCGCGCCAGAATCCAGAACTTCGACGTTTTTATACAGTGCCCGAACAAAATCCTGTGCTTTTGCCTGATCGTTGTTGTTGTGATGCAGCGCGTAGCCCCAGGCAGCCAGGTAGTTCCAGCGTGCGCCACCAGAGCTTTTCGGATTAGGCGTGATCACCGAAACACCCGGTTTAATCAGATCGTTCCAGTCATGGATCTGCTTCGGATTGCCCTTACGCACCAGGAAAACAATGGTGGAAGTGTACGGTGCGGAGTTATCCGGCAGACGTTTGATCCACTCTTTATCAATCCGCCCGCGTTCCGCAATCGCGTCCACGTCATAGGCCAGAGCCAGCGTGACAACATCAGCTTCAATACCGTTGATTACCGACGTCGCTTGTTTACCTGAACCACCGTGTGACTGACGAATCACCACGTTATCACCAGTTTGCTGTTTCCAGTGGGCGCTGAATGCCTTGTTGTACTGTTCGTACAATTCGCGCGTTGGATCATATGAAACGTTAAGAAGCTGAATATCCTTTGCCATAACGCTGGTTGCCGCCAGCAAAAATGTTAACCCTACGCCCCACTTGTTCATCGCCCGACTCTCTTATGTTGTGTTGTGATGAGCAAAGCGTGCCAGAAGGTTAACCAAACATTAAAGAATAAAAAAAGATTGGCTATAACTTGCGGGTATATGTTGAGGGATTAAAAAGGCGGAAGAAATCCGCCTCATATTGCTGACAAAGTGCGCTTTATCGATGCCGGATGCGGCGCGAACGCCTTATCCGACCTACAAAAATTTGTAAATTCAATAAATTGCAGAATTCACGTAGGCCTGATAAGCGAAGCGCATCAGGCATTTTTGCTTCTGTCATCGGTTTCAGGCTAAAGGAATCTGCCTTTTTCCGAAATCATTAATACAGTTTTTTCGCGCAGTCCAGCCAGTCACCTTTGAACGGACGCTTCATGTTTTCGATAGCGTCGATGATGTCGTGGTGAACCAGCTGTTCGTTCTGGATACCTACACAACGACCGCCGTAACCTGCCAGCAGCAGATCGATAGCGTAAGCGCCCATACGGGAAGCCAGAATACGGTCGTAAGGCACCGGAGAACCACCGCGCTGGATGTGGCCCAGCACAGTTGCGCGGGTTTCACGACCGGTTTCTTTCTCGATGAAATGCGCCAGTTCGTCAACATCACACATATGTTCGGTAATCGCCACGATCGCGTGTTTTTTACCTTTCGCGATACCCGCTTTGATTTCGTTTACCAGGTCTTCACGGCTGAATTCAACTTCCGGAACCACAACGAATTCACAGCCACCGGCAATGGCCGCAGCCAACGTCAGATCGCCACAATAACGGCCCATCACTTCCACCACGGAAATACGCTGGTGAGAAGAAGAGGTGTCACGCAGACGGTCGATCGCTTCTACAACGGTGCTCAGCGCAGTGAAGAAACCGATAGTGTAGTCAGTGCCTTTGATGTCGTTGTCGATAGTGCCCGGCAGACCGATGCACGGGAAGCCCATTTCGGTCAGACGCATTGCACCCATGTAGGAACCGTCACCGCCGATAACCACCAGCGCGTCGATCCCACGTTTTTTCAGGTTTTCGATAGCCACGGCGCGGATGTTCTCGTCGCGGAATTCCGGGAAGCGCGCAGAACCGAGGAACGTACCGCCACGGTTGATCATGTCAGAAACGCTGTAACGGTCTAGCTGTACCATACGGTCTTCATACAGACCCAGATAGCCGTCATAAATGCCCATTACTTCCAGACCTTCTGTCAGCGCAGAACGAACAACCCCGCGAATTGCGGCGTTCATGCCTGGCGCATCACCGCCGCTTGTCAACACACCGATTTTCTTAATCATGACTACCTCTGAACTTTGGAATGCAAAATAAAATCTGTTGCCGGAAGTCTTCTTGCACATCGAAGTGATCCAACGAATGTGCAAATAGTATAACAATCACTTCCTGCTGAATTGATTCAGGTCAGGCCAAATGGCGGTATTTTATACACAAAATGCGGGTCTGGCTCTCTTTTATACTGATTATGAAAGCATAGACCGTTTACCCTCCCTGGGTACGACGGAACAGGGGTCCTGATGGATAATTACATCCGATCCCGGAAAACGCCGTAAAATAGCCTGCTCTACCTGATCCGCCACCATATGTGCCTGAACCAAAGGCAGAGAGTCTTCCATTTCCAAATGAATCTGAATAAAGCGGGTCGGCCCTGACTGCCGCGTGCGAAGATCGTGAGCGCCGCTAACACCCGGCCAGGAAGTCACGATATCAATAATTTCTTGCCGTTCCTCATCAGGCAATGCGCGATCCAGTAATGACTGTACCGCCTCATATCCCATGCGTAACGCGCTATATAAAATATAGATGCCGATTCCCAATGCAAACAGAGCATCGGCGCGATGCCAGCCGTACCAGGACAACCCCAGCGCCAGCAGAATTGCGCCGTTCATCATAACATCAGACTGGTAATGTAGCATATCAGCCCGCACCGCCTGGCTTTGCGTCCGGCGCACCACCCAACGCTGAAACGAGACAAGGATAATCGTACAAATTAGCGCCACAATTGTCACGATAACCCCGACGCCTGGATCTGTCATCGGTGTTGGAGATATCAGATGTTGAATACCCGTCAAAAACAGGAATAGTGCCGAACCGGAGATAAACATACTTTGCGCCAGCGCCGCGAGGGACTCTGCTTTACCGTGACCAAACGAGTGATTATCGTCGGCAGGTTGCAGGGAATATCGCACCACCAGTAAATTCGTCAACGACGCGCCGATATCCACCAGCGAATCCACCAGCGCGGCGAGAATACTCACCGACCCGGTATACCACCATGCAAAAATTTTAATCAGCAATAGCAACGAAGCCATCGCCGTCGCAGCAATCGCCGCCCGACTGACCAGCCGTCCATAAGATTGATTCATAAATACTCCCGCTATCAACTGACGCTAGTATAACGGAAGCAAATCATCTGCAATGCATTAAGCAGCAGGCAAATTGAGGATAAAAAAAACCCCCACATCATGTGGGGGAAGACAGGGATGGTGTCACAAAAAAGCACCTAACCTGATGATATAAATGGATTTATGTCAACCGCTGTCCACATAGCGTCCACATCGACCATAAATAAGCCCCTCAACTGAGGGGCTATTTTTGTGATCACATCCACATAATTTGCTGCCCTGACGGCAACGGGTGCGGCCTCACGGCGTGGACTTCTCCAGGCTTCACGATGTATCTCTGTACCGACTCATAAGTGATGAACGTGGCGCTGCAATTCACGTTCTGGCACTGGTGATAACGCTCTTTTGTCGTGTCAGTGATATAGCGGCTTGTACGCGCATGTGCGGCATGCTGGCATAAAGGACAATGAAACATCGCGAGCACCTCTTCCGGTTTTGTTGATGGTGCCATTTTAGTTAATTTATCCTTATAAAACAAACAGATAAAATAAAAACATCACTCATCATCTTCTGTTTCGTACTCCACATCAGAAAGCCTGACCTCAAGCTCCAAGGACGTCGTGAAGCCGCTATTATTCAGAAAATGTGTCACCTTAGTGATTGTCCAGTCCTGCTCGTCTATGACGCGCTTAAAGCCTGACACTTTGACCGGCGTTTCCGTGTAAATATCTGCCCGACCGGTAGCCAGGCTGATGGAGAACTCCGCAACGCCCCGTTGCAGTTTATCCCACTTCGCCTGAGCGGCGCGCATGGCCTGTGCTTTCGTGGCATATACCGTGGTCAGTGCAAAAACGTTGTCAGCCTCACCGGCCATGTATTCACCTTCGCGCGCTTCCGGTACTTTTGGCGCTTTCTTCTGCGTGACTGGTTTCGCTTTCGGGTGCTCCAGTGCGCGCAGGTGTTTCTCTTTCTTTTTGCGTTTCAGTTTTACCTTCTGCTTTTGCGGCTTCGGGTCTTTGGTGTGTAACCACTTTGCCGTTACGCCGGTATAGGCTCCACGGTCAGCAATCGCAAAATGATGACGGTCGCCGTCGCTGCGGGTGATGGTAATCTGCGGGATTTTTTTACCGCTGGACGTCACCCCCTGCCCCGCTTTGAGAAACAACAGTTTTCCCATTTTTACCGACACCTCACCGCCGTTGCGTTCAGCAAGGCGGGTCAGGAATTTTGCATCAGACTCCTGCGACTGGTCGATGTGCGGGATTTTAATTCCGGCCAGTGACGGAGCGACACTGGCTTCCAGCCTGTTACGGGAGGCTATCGCCTCAACAATCGCACCGAGCGTGGTGTCATGCCAGGAGCCTTCCCGGCGGGAATTGAGCGTCCCGCGAAAATCTGCACTCCGGGCGCGGATGGTGACCACATCCGGAGCGCCCCGGTGTTCAACCTCATCAACGGTAAATTTCCCTTTGCATACCAGGGCAAAACCTTTCCAGCCGATATAAACCGTCAGGACAGCGCCACGAACCGGCAGCCCGACCTGCCCGTCGGCATCGTTCAGTTCAATATCAAGCTGGTCAGCCTCAAAGCCCCGGTTATCCGTCAGGGTCATACTCATCAGACGGTCGCTGATATTGCCGGTAATATCCCTGCTGTCGAGCATCAGCATGTAATCCGGCGTCAGCGTACTGCCTGCATCAAATGTCAGCGCATCCAGCATTATCCCGCCCCCGTCATACCCGTGAATTTAGTCGCCATACTGCCAGCCTTACCGATGAGCGATTCCGCCTGTTTACCGATATCGCCATAAAGCGCGGCCAGTGATTCATCAACGCGGGTGAGTGACAGCGTAAAATCAATTTTCCGGGGTGTGCCGTCTGCAAAGAAAATACTCCCTGTTTCACTCACCTTGCTGATGACATACATGCCGTAAATCATGCCGGTGCCATCCAGCAACGGCCACGCCCGGCCTTCCTCTGCCATCAGTCTGAGCGTGGTCATCGTCAGCTTTCCGCCGGTCAGTTCAGGATAAAGCACACCGGCAAGCGTGATGTTTTCCTCACCCGCACCGAGAAACTGAAAGGCATCCCGTTTGCCGATACGGGAATTTGACGGCCAGCGATAATCTGATTCACGCTGCATGGTCTGGTGTGGCAGCGTCTGGCGCATAAAAACAAACATACCTAACGCGAGCATCATTTTTCGTTACCTCCTTAACCGTCATGCATCATGCTGGCACGGGCGCGCGCACGTTTATCCCGCTCGTATTTTTCGAGCGCATCCTGTAACTGGCGGTCAAGCTGTGTCCCCGGCGCAGTACCGCCCGTCAGGTTGATGTGATATTCGTTTTTACTCTGGTCCACATAAGAGCGGCCAGCCGGTGCCGTGACCGGCTGATAAGCCTGATAGCCTGCATAAGAGCTGGTCGCCGGAATATAACCACCGGTGCCATACGTGGCGGCATGAGTTCTGGCGGCAGTCTGGTCAAGTGCGTCAGACTCTTTGTTGATGACGCCGAGTTTTTCCAGTACCCAGTCAATACCGCTGCGCAGTTTGTTGAACGCATTAAGCGGCAGCATCAGCGCGTCAGCCAGTGCCTGCCCGAACATGACGCCAGTATCACGGCAACGGTTCAGGGTGTCCTGGGTGGCTTTGACCGGGGCAATCAGGTTTTTAAACCACTGCCACGCGGCCTGTAACTTTTCGCCCAGCCAGTCAAACACCGGTTTCAGTGGCGAGAACAGCTCCCCCACCGGCGCAAATGCTGCTTTCAGCCCTTCAACCACACCACCAAAGAATGCGCTGACAGGCTCCCAGTATTTACGGATAAGCAACGCCCCGGCGACAATGGCAGCCACCACAGCCACAACCGGCCAGCTAATAGCCCCGATGGCGGTCATAACAGCACTGCCAACCGTCGTGAAGATTGCCCCCATTGCGCCTGCTGCCGCGATGATGGCATTGATGCCGGTGATAACCGGCCAGGCTACAAGACCAATTGCACCGATGATGCCAGTCAGCGCCAGCGCGCCACCGACAATGAGGCCGATGGTTGACGCCAGTGATTTGTTTTTCTGGATCCAGCCGTCGAGTTTTAACACATACTTTGTGGCCGTCTGAGTGAGCTTACGCAGTGCGCCTTCCTGCTGGTCAAACAGGTCTGTCCCCACCGCCTCATAAGCGGACTGAAACTCCTTAAAGTCACCGCCGAGGTTATCCTGCATGATTTTAACCAGCTCTGCGGTCTTTCCGTCTGAGGCTTTAAACGCAGCGGTCAGTTTGTCCAGCTTTCCGGTTGAGGCGGCAGTCATCAGCACGGCGGCGGCTGAACTGGCCTCCTCCCCGAAAATGGTTTTCATATATTCAGCCTGCTGGGCAGTACCGAGCCGGTTTTTCTCAAAACTGGCCTGCATTTCTTTCAGAATGGTAAATATTGGTCTGGTGTTTCCCTTACTGTCTGAGGTTTTCACTCCAAGCTCTTTGAGTGCATCCCATGCTTTTCCCGTCGGTGCCTGCAGGCGGCTTAACACGGCACGGCTTCCCGTCCCCGCCATTGAGCCTGTGATTTTTGCATCATGCAGCGCCCCGACCATTGCGGCGGTTTCTTCAATGCTGACACCGGCATTTTTTGCCACAGGTGCGGCATAGGTCAGCGCATCGCTCATGCCGTCAAAATCGGCGGCGGTTTTGTTCATCGTCATGGAGAGAACATCCCCGATATGAGCGACCTTATCGTTTGAAAGCTGAAAGGCGGATTTCATCCCCATCAGCAGGGCGGCGTTTTCTTCCATCGTGCGGCGGTTCGCCAGCGCCATATTCAGCGTGACCGGCGTTGCCGCCTGAATGGCATCAACATCCCCACCCGCTTTCGCGATGATTATCTGTGCACCGGCCGCATCATCCGCCGAGGCGGCGGTATTGTCGCCGAGCTGGCGCGCCTGCTTGCGTAGTGCAGCCATTTCGGCGGAGTCTTTTGCCACACCTAGCACGGCCTGCAATTCTGAGTTTTTCTGCGCAAACTCATAACCGGGCATCAGCAACTTAACTCCGGTCATCGTTCCCGCCGCCGCAATCCCCACACCGGCAGCGCCTACTGAGGCCATATTTCCGGCCAGTTCCTTTCCGGCCTGATAACGCTGTTTGACTGCGTTAAGTTTTGCCTGTTGCGCACTGACACGCGCCAGCGCGTCGCGCTGACGGTTAAGCTGTGCGGTGGTTTCACTGATACGGTTTTTCAGTCCCTGCTCATCATGTGCAAGATTGCGGGTATTAATTCCCACAGCGGCCAGTTCCCGCTGCTGGCGTTTAACGGAATCCGTCAGGCGGTTATATTTCGCCTGTAAGTCCTCCGCCGCTCGCTTTGCGGATTCCAGCACTTTCGCCTGAGCACGGGTCGGACGTTCGGTGTTTTTAAACTGTGTGGCAAGGGCTTCGGCTTCCTGCCGAGCCTTTTCAAGTGCATGACCAGTCACGGCAAGCTGTGCACTGGTCTTGCGAAATCCCTCAATACGGGATGCCTGACCGTTCAGCTCGCGCAGTGATTTTTGTGTTTCCCGGATATCCCCCGACAGCGACTTGCTCGCTGTGCGGATGGATTTAAACGGGCGGGATGCCTGGTCAACAGCCCTGAGCAATACCTGTAATTTTACATTGTTACTCATTCGTGTTTCCGCTTCGCCGGAGCGCCTTTTCGCGCCATGTGATGAGTTCGGTCAGGCTCATGGGATACAGTTCTGATGGCGGCCAGTGAAATATCACTGCCACATCCGCCATCAGGTCATCGACCGAGAGATTTTTCGGAAACGTCACTGCACCGAGTTCGGCGACAAAAAACCGACCACCTTACCGACCAGCGCCACAAGGTCAGGCAGTTCCAGCGCGGCGACTTCCTGCTCGGTCAGCATCGGTGCCGTCATGCGCGGCAGCACCTTAATCAGTGCATCGACTTCGGAGTTTGCGACCGCAGCCAGACTGACACCGCGCAGCGTCCCGGCATTGGGTTTCATCAGCGTGACCTGTTCGATAACCTGCTCACCACGCTTGACCGGATTGTCCAGGGTAATCACATTTTCTTTGTTCATGGTTTTCTCACTTCTGAATCAGGGTTAACCGGTCAGCCAGGCTGACCGGATGAAAATCACAGGCCGATATTTCGGCGGTGTTGCTCCAGCCGGTCGACGCCGTTCACCTTCTCAATCATGTTGATGGTGTCGATTTCGACCAGCTCCTTGCCGTCCATCGTCAGCCGGAAATAGGTGCAGACCACGGAGATTTTCGACTCGGTGTCTTCTCCCTGTTTACCCTCGCCGGTGTCGATTTCTTTCTGACGTCCACGCATGACCACTTCGACGGCCACCGTTTCGCCGGTATCGTCGCGCTGGTAAGAGCCTGCAAAACGAATCGGCACGGCATCCACACCGGTTGCGGCGTAAAGCTCCCAGATAACCGAATCCGGGAAGCCACCGAGCGACCACTCCATTGACAGCGCATCGTCATCAAGGCCGAGGTCTACCGGTGCGCTGCCATTCATCCCCGCACCGCGATAGTTTTCGAGCTTACGGGTCAGTTTTGGCAGCGTGACGGACTTCGCGACGCCCTGATAGCTGTAGCCGTTCAGAAAGACGTTCATTAACTTGAGTTTGCGCGGCATTGCCATCGGTCAGGCTCCTTAATTGCTGTTAACCGAGGTGACCAGATTTGCCAGGTATTTATCGGTAATACGCTGGCGCAGGGTCAGGTTTTCAAGAGGAGGTACCGGTGTATAGTCGTAGTCGATATACAGTTTTCCGGCCTTGAGGGTTTCCGCATCGTTGGATTCTTCGCTGAACCAGCAGGTCGCATCCACGATATAGCCGTTTGTTTTCAGCTCACGGAATTTGGCATTGATGCCGTCAACGATGTCGCGAATCAGCGTTGCGGTGATGGGCTTGTCCACCGCCCACATGTGCGCCTCAGCCATCGTGTCGGCCAGCACCTGCGCGGTGCGGGTGTAGTTTTCAAAAAGGAACAGCGGGTCATCAGAGCAGGTACGGTTACCCCAGAAGCGGAAACCGTCACGGCGAATCAGCGTTGTGACACCTGACTCGTTCAACAGGTCAGCATCGGTGCCGGACTCCTGCAAATCCCAGAATACAGAGGCACTGATGCCGGTAACACCGTTTACCCCGACGTTGGACAGCGTTTTATGCCAGCCCTGCTCCTGGTCGATTTTGGCACGCAGACCCAGCGCACGGGCGGTGGCATACGCGGTGGCGGTGGTACTGGTGACCGTATCCCATGCGAGGAAATCCGGCCAGATGACCATCAGCTCACGCTGGCTGAAATTCTGGCGGTAGGCTTTCACCTCGGAAATGGTCTTACAGCCCCATGCGCTGATATACCCGAAAGCGCGCAGCTTCTGACAGACTGATGCCAGTGCAACAGCCACCTCTTTGGTGTCCAGTCCCGGCACACCGAGAATACGCGGTTTAACACCGGTTACCGACTCCGCCGCCAGCAGGGCTTTCAGTCCGGTGTACTGACCGTTTTCGTCGGTGGTACCGATGATATTGGAAACAGTCTGCGCGAGTTTCGTTTCTTCGTCGTCGCCGGTGCCGTCTTCCACACGCACGACTACGGTGACCGGTTTTGACTGGTCAGCGATGGCCTGCAACGACGCCGCCAGCGTGCCTTTTTTACCGGCCTTTGCAATTGCGCTCTGCACATTGGTAATCAGCACCGGTTTATTGAGGGGGAAGATTTCCGCATCCGCATCGCTGGCCGTGCAGACCATGCCGACAATGGCGGTGGATACGGTGGAAATGACGCGGGTGCCGTCGTTAATCTCCAGCACCTGCACGCCATGATGATAGTCGCTCATCCGTTTAACTCCGTGGTTAATGGGTGAGTGATATTTTCAGTTGTGCCGGAGATGTCAGGCTATTTGTCCCGGTTGGCTAAGGGATGACACAATTTATTCTTTGTCGCTGATGAGGGAAATTTTTTATAGAGCGTGGACAGACCAATATCAAAAATCAGTGCCACGCGTTGACGTGACTCCCCTGCAGCCAGCAAACGACCGACCTGCTCCCACTCACTCGTGGTGAGTTTAGGACGTCTGCCACCAATACGACCTTTGGCTCTGGCCGCTTCCAGCCCGGCCCGAGTCCGCTCGACAATGAGTTCTCGTTCCATTTCAGCCAGGGCCCCCATCACATGAAAGAAAAAACGCCCCATCGGCGTGCTGGTATCAATGGCATCCGTCAGGCTGCGAAAATTAACACCGCGTTCGCGCAGTTCCTCAACCAGAATGACCAGATGCCGCATACTACGCCCCAGCCTGTCCAGCTTCCAGACTACCAGAGTGTCACCTGCTGATAATGTTCTGAGCAGTTTTTTCAGTCCCGGTCGTTCGGACTTAGTGCCGCTGATTTTATCCTCAAAAATCAGCTCACATCCTGCACACTCCAGCGCATTACGCTGCAATTCCGTGTTCTGGTCATTTGTTGATACGCGGACATAGCCAATAAGCATGATGGATCCCCTGAATAAAAACCGGAGATGATGCCAGTTAGCCGTTATCTCTGCATTTTCATAAACGTTGGTTTGGGAGAAG
>ULYA01025832.1_pt1 | contig 13371 bp, 9 predicted proteins | sample 1961821 | NCBI WGS metagenome assembly ULYA01 (sample SAMEA4835853, study PRJEB28245) | human gut metagenome | biome: gut microbiome; material: fecal sample | place: Denmark | collected 2008 | reverse complement strand
TCGAGCGCGGCACGCACGACGAGCTGCTAGCGGCAGGCGGCTTTTACGCCGAACTCTACCGCAGCCAGTTTGCCCAGTAGGGGCCACCGATTGGCGGCAGATGGTTTACATCTGCGTCGTTAGTACTAAGATATTCATCTAATAAATTGCATTAGTGGCTTTAGTTTTGGGGGAAACGAGGCAACGTGACTATGACGTGCTCTTTGGTGGTTAACAGCAAGAGCGGTAATACCAGGATGGTTTCGGGCGCGATCAAGCGCGCTCTGCAGGCTGCGGGTGTTGAGTTTGTCCATGCCGCGGCGTTGAGCGACGATGCGGATGCAGATCAGGTTGCGCTCGAGGCGCAGGGCGCCTGTGCGGCCGACACGGTGCTCGTCGGTTTTTGGTGCGACAAGGGCGCGTGCACGCCTTCGGTCGCGGCGTTGCTCTCCGCCTTGCACGGCAAGCGCGTCTTTCTGTTTGGTACCTGCGGTTTTGGCGCCAGCGAGGAGTACTTTAGGCAGATTATCGACCGCGTGACCTCAAATCTGGCCGAGGATGCCGAACTTGCGGGCTGGGCGATGTGCCAGGGCAAGATGGGTCCCGCGGTCAAACAACGCTACGAGGCCATGCTCGAGCAAGATCCCGACAATGTCCGCTTTAAGATGCTGCTCGATAACTGGGTCGCCGCAAAGGATCACCCCACCAAGGAAGATCTGGACAACATGGCTGCAGCCGCCAAAAAGGCCGTTTTGGGCGAGTAGGCCGCCGCTCGCGGTGCCGCGCGTTCAATCGTGCAAACATGAAAGCCTCGAGATTCTCGAGGCTTTTTTCTTGACAGGCCGCTGCTCCGTGGCAAAATGAACAGTGTTCACATTGGAGGAGAGGGCATGAATAACACAGCGACGTCTAAGGAGGAAATCCTGAAGACGAGCCGTAAGCTCATCCAGGAAAACGGCTGGACCGGCGTTAACATTCGCTCGGTGGCTGCGGCGTGCGGCGTGTCGGTCGGTTGCATCTACAACTACTTTGATTCTAAAACAGCGCTCGTGGGTGCGACCGTGGCAAGCGTTTGGGGCGACATTTTCCATCACCCTGATGACGAAACCGTTCTGGACGACACGCTCGCGTGCATTCGCTGGATGTATCGCCAGATGGAGTACGGCTGTCAAAAGTATCCGGGTTTCTTTACGCACCATTCGCTGAGTTTTATGCAGCAGGACACCGCGGACGGCAAGCGCCGCATGCATCATGCTTGGCAGCATATCCTCGACCAGCTTTGCGTGGTGCTCAAGCGTGATCCTCGGGTGCGCCCGGATGCCTTTACCGATCAGTTTTCTGCCGAGCAATTTGCCGAGGTCCTGTTCTCGCTCATGCTCTCTGCCGTGATCCGGCAAGACTTTGATCCGAGTGCCGTGCTCGAGATCACGTGTCGAACCCTCTATTAACGGTCCCCGCGCAATGCGGGGATTTTTACAGCAAGAAAGTGAACACAGTTCATATTAAGGAGGTGATGCTCGGCACCAGGAATCCAAACCGTACTTTGCAACCATTCTTTTAAGGAGACATATATATGCGTGCTATCTTCGAAACGTTGTTTGACATCGCGTATTTGGTGACGGTCATCACCATCGGTATCCGTATGATTCGCGGCAGCAAGGGCAATCGCCAGTTCCAGCTGTTTGGCTGGATGGCGGTCGTTTTGGGCGCTGGCGATTCGTTCCACTTGGTGCCTCGCGCGCTGGCACTTTGCACGACCGGCTTTGACGCTTATGCCGTGCAGCTGGGCCTGGGCAAGTGGATTACCTCGATTACCATGACCGTCTTCTATGTGCTGCTCTACTACGTGTGGCGCGAGCGCTATCAGGTTAAGAACCACGTTGGGACGCCCGCGGCAATCTTTGCCCTGGCCGCCATGCGTGTAGCGCTGTGCATGCTACCTCAGAACCAGTGGCTTACCAACCAGACGCCGATTGAGTGGGGCATCCTGCGCAACATCCCGTTTGCCATTATGGGCCTGATGGTCATCGTGCTGTTCTATCGCAGCGCCAAGGAGGACGACGACGAGGCTTTCCGCTGGATGTGGCTCACCATTGTGCTGAGCTTTGGCTTCTACATTTCCGTGGTCCTGTGGGCCGAGGTTATTCCGGCTATCGGCATGCTCATGATTCCGAAGACCTGCGCATACGTCTGGACCGTGCTGATTGGCTACAACGCCATGAAAGCGGAGTGCTAGGTCCATCTTCTAAATGCTTCGCCCACCCAGCGGCGGAATATAAGGTTTCCTGCTCTACAGCCCTGCTCGCACGGAGAGCGCATTGGATCCGTCTTCTAAACGCAACGCCCTCCCGGGCGGCGGGCACGAAGTTCCCTGCTCTACAGTCCTGCGCAAGACGAAGGCCACATTAAGTGGCCTTCTTTGCGTGCGGAACTCGCGATGAACTTCGTGCCCGCCGCCCGGGAGGGCGCCTCTTTATTGATGGAAGGTCTAATAAGCTGAGGGTTCGATTCCCTGATATGGACAGGGTGGGAAGGTTTTTCGGAAAGCTTTGGTGTGGAGTGACCGAATCTTGCCAAGATTCTGATACATGGCGAAGCTTGGAATGAAATGAAACATTGAATAGAAATTTTAATTGGGGGGGGGGGTAATATCATTTGCGTTGTACAACAAAGCATACTTAGCGTGAAAAAATAGCATAGGGGGGTTGGTTACAGGTATCGAACAAGGCAGGCCGGTACGGGTATTAAAGACTGCTCACGCCAATTTCTGGGCATTTCGGTATTAAGTGTTGCAAAAAATAAAGGTCAACAGTATGGTATATGCCATGAAAAAGATTTCAAATTGGCTTTTCCGAATCTCATTTTCAAGGGCCCTGTAGCGTTTGAGGAAAGTGGCGGGCCCTTGAATGGATCGAATATGGCTTCGATGGGGATGGATTAATCGTTTTGATGACTCGCGGACTCAAACGTTTTATTGCACTTCTTAGCAGTCTGGCGCTTGCGCTTGTCATAGCCCTTGCCGTTGTTTCTTTTGCTCCCCGCGCATTTGGATACACGCCTTTTGCAGTGCTTTCGGGCTCTATGGAGCCCGAGCTTCCCGTTGGCTCCATGGTGTTTGTTCGCCAGGTTGAGCCATCGGATATTGCCGTGGGCGACAATGCAACTTTTTACCGATCGGACGGCGCCGTAGTGACCCACCAGGTGTACGAGGTCGACCCTGTGGCGCAGACGATTAGCACGCAGGGAATCGCAAACAAAAATGCAGATGGAACCATCGTGCACGACGCCGAGCAGACGCCTTTTTCACGCGTGATCGGCGTCGTTTCTTTTTGTGTCCCTTACCTGGGCTTCGTTAACGCATATTGCACGACGATGCCCGGTTTGCTTGTTGTGGTGGCCGTTCTGGCGCTGCTGGTCGCGGCGTCGATGGTGCTCGATCGGATGGTTTCCGACGAGCCTGCGGGCAAGCATACCCGCGCGCATGCGAGGGAGCGGCGTTCATAGCGGCAGGGAGAAGTGTCGGCGACGGTAAAGGCCGTTGCCGGGGAAGACGATTCTCGAAAGGAAGAGAACTATGGAAAACAAGAAGAAAAAGCGCTACGGCATCGTTGCTGCCTTGCTGCTGCTGGTGCTGGCCGCCGGCGTGGGCACCTACGCCTGGCTGACGGCTACGCAGTCGCTGAAGAACGAATTTACGGTTGGCAGCATCGGCAAGCCCGAAGTGAAGCCCGACCCCGATCATCCGGACAAGCCTGGCACTGATCCCACGAACCCCTCAGTGGATGGTTACCTGTTTGAGACCAAGTGGGTGAAGGACTCCAAGATGATTCCCGACACCGACATCGATAAGAACCCCAACGTCGGTATCGGCAAGGATTCCGATAGCTCCTATGTGTTCGTCTACGTGAAGAACGCCATCGTGAAGGACGGTAAAGGCGCGCTTGCCAAGACCCCGTACTTCAACCTTAACAATGGCTGGAAGCCGGTTGCTACTGACCAGGTGAAGACCAACGGCAACGAAGGCCAGTACGTGAGCGGTCTGTTCATGTATACCGCTGACGGAACCGACGCTCCTGCAAAGCTTACCCCCGCTAATGGCAAGGCTGCTTACACCGGCGAGCTGTTCAGAACCGTGCATATCCCGGCTGCCATGAACAGCACGGATGTCGTTGAAAATCCTGCTATGACGGTCTCCTGCTACATCTTCGGCGCTGACCAGGGTGGTGCCCAGAACGCCATCGCGCAGGCCAAGGAATGGGCTAAGACTCAGGCTTAACCCCCCCCACACACACCGAGATTCCGGCCCGCTCCCCATCCCCATTTTCGGGTCGGGATCTCGGTCCCCCTTTCATCGACGACTGGCGAACGTAATGCTCAACAATCTTTCCGACAATCAGAAACGCACCTTGGCGCTTGCCGCGATGGCGCTGTTTGCCCTGGCGTGCCTGTGTGGCACGCTGGCTTTTACCGTTGATATGGTCCCGGCGAACAACGTTCTATCGTTTGGCAGCGTGAAGGTACGAGTCTGCGAATACACCCTCAACGAGCAGGGCGAGGAGATTCCGTTTGAGGCTGACGAGCACGGGGACTATCCCGACACCAAGGCCGGGGGCTCTGACATTAGCCGCATTGTGCGCGTGGAGAACGCCGGCGCGCAGCCTGAGTACGTTCGCGCTCGTCTGCGCATGACGTCAGTGGCACCCGACGGTACGAGTGCGGATGCCTCGGGCAACGTCGCCTTTCACGTGAACGCGGGCGAGGGGTCCCCGTGGATCGATGGCGGCGATGGGTGGTACTACTACCGCGGATTGGCTGGTCGTGGCGGCATGCTCGACCCCGGTGCCATGACGGAGAGTCTCATGGATTCGCTGCGCTTTGTGGGCGACTACAACGATGCCGCGCGCGGTGGCTCATTCAAACTCGATATCGACGTCCAGGCCGTGCAGGCCAAAAACCAGCAGGCAAACGATACTGTCCTCGACGTGCTCGACGCCGCGGGCTGGCCGGAGGCGAACTAGCCCATGGAGATCAAGAACAGAAACCGAGGTGTGCTCAGCAAGCTGGTTGCCGTCGCGGCGATTGCCCTTTGCTGCGTTATGGTGCTGCCGGCGGCAGCGCATGCCGAGGAACAGACCGAATTCCATATCACAAACAGGAACGACTTCTTGGCGTGCGTCGCGCTGTCGCGTCAGCGCGACACATCGCAGTGGCGCGTCTATCTCGATAACGATATCGTTCTTAACGATGATGATATGAACGCCATTGTTGCGGATACAGTCAAGCACCTCTCCTTTGGCAACAAAGAACATCCCTTTAAGGGCGTCTTTGACGGTCAAAACCATACCGTGAAGGGCCTGAACTACGAGAATAAGGTCTTGGACCCCGAGCGCGATACGGGCTTCTTTGCTGAGACCGACGGCGCCACCATCAAGAACTTCCTTGTCGAGGACGCCAACATTTGGGCTGACTTCCGCGGCGGCATTATCGTGGGCAAGGCCGTCAAAACACACTTCGAAAACGTTATGGTCATGGAGAGCACCCTGCACGTTACGTGCGCCAACAACATGCTCAACGTGATTACTAACGCGGGCTTTGAGGGTGGATTGATTGCCGGCGAGCTCGATGGTTGCACACTCTACAACTGCGAGGTCCGTGGTGGCCGCGCCGTTAACAACACGACTTCGGGCGTACAGGCAATCGGTGGCGAGGGCCTGTATATGGCGGCGTTTGCCGGCTACGTTAAGGAGTCGACCATCGAGTATTGCCGCGTGACGCCTACGCGCAACGAGGATGGCTCGATTGCCGAGAAGGGCATGACCGACGTCACCAATAAATACGATGTGGCCGTCGGCGCCCTGGGCGGCAACAACGTGTACGCCTCGGGCTTTGTGGGCTGCATGGCGGGCGACGCCAAGATCATCGACTGCTTCTCGACGGCGCAGTGCTACAGCTATGCCGCGTCGTACGTGGGTGTTGTCGCCGTGACGCGCGCGTGGACGGGTGGCCTGGCGGGCCGTATTTTGACTGAAAAGGGCAACGAGCTCGTCCGCAGCCATTTTGCGGGTGACTTGAGCTCGCGTCAGTACAACCCCATCGCCGTGATCCCCATCATCCAAAACGACGTGAACCTGGGCGGTATTGCTGCGCGCGCCAACAAGGGCGATGCCACGGTCACCGAATGTTACTTTAAGCCGAGTGTGAGCCTTTCCGGCAATAGCCAGGGCAATCCTGCCAAAAAGAAGATCCCCTCGTTTGGCGGCGACGGTACCACCAAGGGCGACGGCTACGGCCCGTGGGATGACGAGCGCTACACCACGCGCGAGCTGTGGGAACAGCACGACTATGACTTTTGCGCCGGCACCATGCGCTCGACCGCTAACGATGAGGCCCTTGGCGGTTCGCATGCCAACGAGTGGGCGATGGATTACAGGCTGAATATCCCCGTGCATGGCCAGAGCGTTAAGGCGACGATTGATTTTCCCGGCGCGGGTACCGCGACAATCGAGAAGACCAAACTTGGCAAAGACCAGGCGACCACGGATCCGTACGCCTTTGCCGTGAGTGCCGTGCTGGCGGGAACTGCTCAGGGCTTGGCCCAGGGCGATACCTCGGTGACGTTCAGGCAGGATACCTCCGCAAAGCCTGCGGGGCTGAGCGAAGCGAACGGCGGCTACCGCTTTATGGGCTGGTTCCGCGAGCGCGATGTGCGTGCGAATCGAATTGGACAAGACAACAGCTGGTTTGACGGCAAGACCGATGACGCTGCGGTGAAAGATGGCAAGCGCGTTCAGGACAACACGAAGCACGAGGCGACGTCTATCTACACTGCCGACAACGGCAAGGATCATGCCGAGAGTGAGGGCTTCAAGGGCAATGACCTCTTTATCGCTTCATACGAGGCGCAGGTGCTGTTCTATAACGTCAAGGGCGAGATGCTCAATTGGAAAGACGGCAAGGCGCACGATCAGTCTACGGACTGGTACCGCTATGGCGTCGGTTTGACGCCCGCTGCCCCCGCGGATCGCGGCGGCTTGCTGCCTACCGCGACGTTTATTGGATGGACCACGCAGCCGAATGCCGATAAGAGCATGAATGGCGCCTATGCTGCCATTACCTCAGATCAGCTGGCTGATCTGAAAAACAAGGGAGCATTCTATCCCGTGGGCAGCGAGATTGCCGTGGTCGGCCCCACCGATTTCTATCCCGTGTACAGCGACTACGTGTCGAACATCATGACGGTGTTCGAGGGCAATGAGCAGGACAAAATCGACAATGAGACCCTACGTGACGGCGTTGGCAAAACCAAAGTCGACGTCCAGACTGCCGGGGACGGCACCAGCGTCTACACGGTACAGGTGCGCGACACGGACGGTACGCCCCTGTCCGAGGGCGGCAAGCTGCCCGATGGGTATCGCTTCCTGGGCTGGTACGAAAACAAGCAGGTCGCCGATGGGTCCACGGTTGAGGTCCGCGTAAGCCGAGACCCCAGCTATACACTCCCTGCCGATGTCGATCTAACCGTGCTGCACACCTATACGGCGCGCTTTGAGTACCGCGTGGATTATTACGTTCGGGCTTATACCAACCATGGGTTTACGGACAGCAAGCTACTTTGTTCCGTTTGGAATCGCTATCAAACGCCCTTTGAGGAAAACCTCGGTAGTACCTTCGTGCGTGAAAACGTCGTCCACTGGGGTCCGGAGCATGTTGACCACGGTATAAAGGATAGGTATGACGAAACGTGTGAGACGCGCTTCACGAAGGAAACCCTTGTCGTGAGTCCCCTTAATGCGTACTCGCACAACGTTAAAAACGATACGGGAGCCGATACTCTAAAAGACCTCTATGCCGATACCGATTTTCCAGGCGCTGCAACGCTAAGCGATACCTGGACTTCGGCTTCGCTGAACGTAACGGTCAAACTGGTGAATGATCGCTATCGCCTGAATTTCTGGACGCTTGAGCGCGGCAATGGCTGCTGGACGTATGTGAAAAATCCCATCGAAAGCACGATGCTGGATCTCGATACGAAGTATTACGTTCGCGCGATGATTACTACAGACGTTAACTTCTACAACAAGGACAACACAATCCTGAAGGCCGCTACGCGTCGTTACGAAAGCAACCTGCTGCAAAATAAGGTGAATGGATCAGACCCTACGTACACGTATTACTACCCGCACGTGAACACTTCGGTTGAGGCAACAGGGGACCCGCAGGATGAGCCAACTGGTTCTTATGAAAGCCCCTTGACCCTTGAGTCTTCGCCGACTGATGCCGAGATGGCGGTGCCGTGTTATAAGTTCCTGGGCTGGATTTCGACCGCCGAGGTCAAGAAGGATTCTGCCGTCTGGAAATATATCTATGATGTCGCCAACGACCCCTATGTGACGAGCAATCCGGAAAAGGCGGCGCCATACTTGGCGACACCTGACTCCAAGGTCACCAAGTGCCAGGATGCTTATCCCGTCTACGCAAAGTACGACGTCAACTACACCACCAACCTGCATCGCGCCGGTTTTGAGGGCACTTCCGAGGTAAATGTTCCTAGGTATGACATCACCCCCGCTCTCAATGCGGACACCGATCCCGCCACGGCAACGGTGACTCCTGATACCGAAACGACGGTATACAAGTCCGGCAGCGAGCGATACAAGCTGGACAGGGTCGAAATCGAGCTCCCGAATGGTGAGGTTAAAGAGCTCAAATCTAACGGCAATAACTCATATTCCTATCAGGTGAAACCCGGCGGCGTCTATACATTTGTAGCGTACTATTCGCCGTTGGCGGTCGTGTATCATCTCAATGCCAAAGATGTGGATGGCAAAGTTGCTCAGAAAGGCGATATGCTCGGCAACCTTGATGGCGGCATCCCGAAGCCTACTTATGACGTCAGCACTATCGATGCGGATACAGGAGGTGCGTTCAACGTCTTCGTGGGCTGGACGGAAGCCCAGCCGGCACCTGGCAAGGGCTATGTCGCTTGGTCGGAGGGCATCAGTATGGTGAGTGCTTCTACCGTGGTCAGGGCCCCCATGGAGCTGTACCCGGTCTACCGTCCCAGCCTGGTTACCGTTCAATCGAACATCGACTCTAAACTTGCGAATCCCGATCTTGTTCGTAGCCTCGGCCGCGCTGATTCCGGCGATCAGATTTCTCTTGAGGTCAAGGCCGCCGAGGAGGTTGAGGGCACTGACGGCACCAAGTACGACTTTGTCGGCTGGTCGCGCGATTATGTCAATGACGGGCAGTACAGTCTGATGACTGACGATGAGAAGTATCCCCTCGAGGGCAGCGAGCCCTTTGAGAGCGTGACCTACACCGCGGTGTACAAGATCGCGCCGCATAAGGTGCGCTATCACGGTGTCGACGGGTCGGTCATCTTTACGGCGACGGTCGACTCGGACGACGAGCGAGCGACGGGCGCGGGTTTCGTTCATGACGTCGATGTTCCCAAGATGGATGAGGGTGGCAACCCGGTCTTTGATGACAAGGGCGATCCCGTGATGGAGCAAAAGTCCGTCGCGTATGACCCGGACGCTTATTCCAAGATCGTTGCGCAGCTCGATGGGCGGGCGGCGACCAGCGGTGACGTGCGCGAGCTCTTCCTGGAGTGGCGATATGTGGGTGCCGATGGCACTGCGAAGTCTTGGAATGGGTTTAAGGGCGAGCCGATCACGGGAGACATGGATCTGTATCCCGTGACGTATCGCGTGACCGCCAACGACACGTCCGATGCTGCGAACCCCGTAGCCATGACCGCGAAGCTCAAGTGGCTGCTCGATCCCACTGCTGCCAATACGGTCGATGACAATGCCGATAAGGCGCCGTTTAAGGTTTGCTTTGCCGAGCCGTTTATGGGAACGCAGTTGACTGTCACGGTTAAGCAGGCGAGCTATGGCCCCAATGCATCCGTGACGGAGGAACCCGTAAACGGCAAGCTTGTCTCGCTCTACAGCCTGGGCTCGGGTAACGGTTCGTTCGACTTGGCCAACCGCCTGGAGTCCAAGAAGACGGGCGAAGGCAAGCAAGGCGACGGCAATGCCGTGTTCGACTTCGCCAAGACCCATGCGCTGACGATCGTCAAAAAGACCACCGATGCTAGTGCCATGGGACAGACGTTCCGCTTTAAGGTGACGAAGACGGCGGAGGGAGCCTCTCCCGAGACGCGCGTGGCCGAGGTGAAGGTCGATAAGCGGCAGCAGGAAAACGGTGAGACCTGGTATGTCGGCAGCGTGCAATTTGCCGCGCCGGCGGGTTTTTATACCGTCGAGGAAGATACGGCTTGGGCATGGCGCTACGAGGGCGAGCTGAGCACGCCGGGCAAGGCGCCCGGTAAATCTGCCGAGCTGACGATTTCGTCTGCTTCGAGCGCGGGCGATGCGGTGGTGACGTGCGTCAACACGCGCGCGAAGGACAAATGGGTCGATGGCGGCTCGCGTGCCAAGAATGTTTGGGAAAACGGCACGCTGAGGAGGGAGGACAAGGATGACTAAGCGCAAGCGGATCGTTGCCCTCCTTGTCGGCGTCCTCCTTTTGGCCGGCGTCGTCGGCACCTTTGCGTGGCTTTCGGTTACGGGCGTGCTGGTCAACGAGTTTGGCTTTGGCTCGGTGGCGCCTTCGGTGGACGAGACGTTCAAGGGCAACGTGAAAAGGGATGTCTCGGTAAAAAACACGGGCTCGGCTCCGGCATACCTGCGTGTCGCGGTGGATATCTACTGGCAGGATAAGGATGGCGCGCGCCTGTGGGATGAGCCGGTTGCCGGCACCGACTACACCATTGAGTGGGGCGATAAAGGCGATGCCGCCGCCACTAACAGCCCTTCGTCTTGGGTTCTTGCGAGCGACGGGTTCTACTACTGGACGTCTTCTGTTAAGCCGCTCGACAAGACGGGCGTGCTCATCAAGAGCGTGTCCGAGAAGAAGGCAGATGGTAAAAACCTAGTCGTCGACATTTCGACCCAGGCGATTCAGTCCACGCCCGACGATGCGGTCACCGAGGCATGGAAATGCACGGTCAATGATGGCGTGCTGGTGCCGCCACATGGAGGTGCGTGAGTATGGCGTTCCTGATTCGCAAAGGCGTTACGCGCTCCTTGCGTTGCATGGTCGCGGCCATTCTCTGCGTGGTCGCGCTCGCCGTTCCCGCCCGCGCGTTTGCCGATACTCCCGCGATTGCCTATGACGGAAATGCGCGCCAGCTGACGGTAACGGGGGCGACGGGCTCCTCGGGGGAGCCCGATCTGTTTCCCGCCTTTAAAGATCTAATGCCCGGCGATGCACGCGAGCAGCAGATCGAGGTTCGTGCCACGGGCGTAAAGTCCCAGGTACGCGTGTTTGTGCGGGCCGTTGTCGATCACGAGACGGCACACCTGCTGTCGCCCATTACCTTAACGGCGTCGGCGAGCGATGCATCTGCAGGCTGGCTCCAGACGGGAACGCCTGGCAGTGTATTCGCATATCCCACGCAGGTCGCAACGTTTACGAGCGATGGCAGCACGGTGCTCAATCTGCAGCTGAGTGTCCCGACGTCGGTGGGCAACGAGCTTGCCGACGCAAGCAAGAGCATTCGCTGGGAGATCACCGCCGAGGACGATGGCGAGAAGATTCCCGTACAACCTGCTGGCAGTAAGAGCCCCGGTCTGTTTGGCCTGGCGGCAACCGGCGACAGCACGCTCACATTGCTTTTGATGTTGCTGACGCTTGCAATCATCGCTTTTATGGCCGCGCTGCTTTTGTCCCGGAGGAATAAGCGCTAGGTCCATCTTCTAAACGCAACGCCCTCCCGGGCGGGCGTCCCTTTATTGATAGAAGGCCTAATAAGCGGATATTCCATGTCCGGATGCATCCAGAGCGGGACGGGCTTTCCGGATGGGCGGGGTTTCGGAAAGTGTGTCCCAGAATCGGCGCTCAGAGTGGTCCCCACTTTCCGGTTGATGTCTTGTCCGGAAACTATGTCCCGGAATTAAGGCTTGGAATGGGATGCACTTTCCGGTTTAGAGCCTTAGCGGAAAGTGCGACCCGGAATTTACTCTTGAAGTGGGATGCACTTTCCCAACAGGCCCTCAAGCGGAAACTGCGTCCTATTCCGAAGGCAGATTCCGGGACACACTTTCCGCAAACAAAGAAGGCCACATAACGCGGCCTTCGACTTATGTATGTTACGGATACCCCCATGACAAGCCGTGCTCCAACAACAAGGCGTCTGTCCGGGCGGAGGCATGTAAGGTTCATCGCGAGTTCCGCACGCAAAGGGGGCCACTTAATGTGGCCCCCGTCTTGCGCAGGACTGTCCGAGCAGGGAACCTTACATACCTCCGCCCGGACAGACGTTTCAGTTATGAGCGACCCGCTACTTGATCTTGGTCGTACCCGGTGCCAGGTTGGGGTCGGTCTCGTTGGCCTCGGTCTGGAAGTGCTCGGTGTAGACATTCTTGCCGTCGCGGAACATCTCGTAATACTGCATCTTGGCGTAATCCTCGCGCGCCTTGGTGGCGGCTGCGGCCTCGGCGTCGTCGCCGGTGACGTTGGAGGAGAGCGCCCAACGCAGGCTAGCGTCCTCGTAGCCCACGGAGTTGATGGCGGGCAGCGACTCGCGCAGCGTCATGTGCGCTTTCTGGTAGTCGGTCAGCGGGGCACCGATCAGCTGCATAAGCTGCGTGGACAGGTAGTTGGTGGACAGGTCGTCGACCTTGCTCGTCTGGTCGCAGCCGGCAACGTCGTAGTTGGCCCAGATGATGTAGTCGGTTTGCCACAGGCGCTCCTGATGCGTAGCGTCGTCCTCGCCGGTAAACCACTTATCGTTGAACTTGGACGGGAAGAACGGCTGGTGATCGCCCCAGAACACCACGACCACCTTGCGGTCGAGCTTGCTCAAGGCGTTGAGGAAGTAGCGCAGCGCCTGGTCGGACTGCTCGATGCACGAGACGTACTCGTCGACATCGGACAGCGTGCCGTCCTCGATGGTCTTGGCGTCCAGATCGGTCGTGTCGATGTTCAGGTGCATCTGCTTGTCGACCGGCAGCAGACCCGTGTCGTAGCCCGAGTGGTTCTGCATGGTCACGTCGAAGATAAACTGTGGATCGGCATTCTGGTCGAGCAGCTCAAGAATCTTGTCGTAGGTGGCCTGGTCGGTCACCATGCCGCGCAGGGTATCGGCGCCCTGGAAATCGTTGATGGACAGGAACTGGTCAAAGCCAAAGTCCTTGTAGACGTTCTCGCGGTTCCAGTTGGTGGCGTGATTGGGGTGCATGGCCGTGGTGGAATAGCCGAGCGATTTGAACTGCTCTGCCAGGTTCCCGGTCGTCTCCATGTTGTAAATGGTATAGGGGTACACGCCCGAACCCAGGTTGGCCATGGAGTTGCCGGTCATAAACTCAAACTCGGTATTGG
>ULYA01014740.1_pt1 | contig 13537 bp, 9 predicted proteins | sample 1961821 | NCBI WGS metagenome assembly ULYA01 (sample SAMEA4835853, study PRJEB28245) | human gut metagenome | biome: gut microbiome; material: fecal sample | place: Denmark | collected 2008 | reverse complement strand
CTTCCGCCAGTACCAACAATAGCAAGGCGAAGTTTTTTCCCTACAACTTTCGAAGCTTCAGCTGTTTCTGCCGCTACTCCCGATAATGGATTCAATAAGGCTGCCCCAGTTATAGCACCTGTCGCAGCTAAAAAATGTCGTCGTGATATTTTATTCATAATCATCATATTAATAGAATTATTTATAGCCTTTATTTTGAACGAACACATCCAAGTTCGTCACTTCATACAACGCATCTTGAGGAAGAGGACGATAGATATGATAATCCTTGATCAATGTAATATCCGGATTATGTTCTTTCACCCATTCCACCATTTTGCCAGAACGTTTCAACATATACCAACGGTTCAATTCGCATCCCAGTTCACGTGCACCTTCTTCTAGGATAAAATCCATGTCCATATCAGCAGCAGTTACCTTCAGTTCGCTTTCATGTCCATCAACTAAAGCTCTTTTTCTCAGTTGGGTAATCACTTCTGCCGCTTTTTCCGGTTGGTTAGTTCTTACATACGCTTCAGCCAAAGTTATATAGACTTCACCAAGGCGCATCAGAATCAAGTCTTTAAAACCTTCTTCCCGTTTAGCAGCATCACGGCTCGGATCTAAATATTTAGTCATAGTATGAAAACAAGATCGACCATTGATAGTCGGAATTCCAGTGTTAATATCATAAATATCCGAAATATTATCAACGACAATACCTCGATCTTCATAGCTCTTTATATACTCATCTGAAACCACATCCAATGTACGAATCAGTAAAGTGTCAGAATAATCAGGATCATTGTTCCAGTTATCTGGAATTCGACACCAAACCGATTGGAAAGTCTGATCCCGACGTTTGTCGAACTTACTAAAAAGACGAATATAATATAAGGTTGGCATCGTTGCACGATATTCACGCCCATATACGCGAGAATGACTCCACAATCCGTCAATATTAACATTCGGATTTTTAGCAGATTTATTATACCAACCTACAAAATTTCGATGCATAACATTAGCATCCATTTCCGCACGACTTACATTCATTCCGTTATATATCAAATCATTTGTATATTGGATAGACCAAATTATCTCATCATTAATCTGATTATTTACATCGAAAATAGAAGCATAATTATCCAATAACTTATAATTATAATCATTAATAATTGAATTACACAACGAAATAGTTTCTTCATAACACTTTTGTTTCGTATAACCTGTATTAGATAGTATAGTATCATCATAAGCCGACAACGCCATCAGCACCCTCATTTTAAGAGCTTTACCTATACCAATATTCATACGCCCCCATTGTGTATTTTGCGGCAAGTCCAAATACTGGAAAGCAATATCCAAATCATCCAATATCCGTTTGTAGAAAACTGCAATACCCGGCTGATAGCCATCTGTCACAACAGAATAGGATGGTGTATCTACATAATGGGAAGCTGGACCATATGTTTCAACTATCAGAAACAAATAAAACGCACGTAAAGCATGAACCTCCGAGGTTAGTTTATTTTTCTTTTCTTCAGATGAAACAGAAGCCTGCTCGATATATTCTATCCCCTGATTTGCAACATTTAACCCTTTATACAAATATTTCCAATATTGTGAATTATAAACGTTTGAAATCATAAGAGGGTCATTATAAAACATAATCTCTCCATAATTTGTACCAAGACCATTCGTCGCATAAGTAGTCAAATCCGTACCGCAATCTCCAACCTTATATAAACGCTCCGTCAAATAACGATTCCGCTGATAAATACTTAAAATAAGCGACTCAACCCCCTCTTCTGTTTTCGCATACGTATCACTAATTAATCCTTTCGGTTCTTCTTCTAAAAAATCACAAGAAAAACAACTTGCAGATAGGGTAAATAATAATAAAATTGCTATCTTTTTCATAATATACGCCTTATTAAAATGTTACATTAACTCCAAAATTATAACTACTAGGAACTGTAAAATTAATATTAGGTTGCTCCGGTATAATATCAAACTCTGCAGCTCTATACAAATAACCAATATTTCTCATTTGTACATAAAAACGTAATTTTTTGAAAGGAACTTTTTTTGATAACAAACTTTCAAAACTATATCCCAATGTCACATCTTGAATTTTAATATGATCTCCTTTCTGATAGCCATTACAAGAACGATAGGTATCATAAGTACTTACCTGATCCGCACGCGGAAAACTATTTGATGGATTATCTGGAGTCCAATAATCTATAGAAGGCAACCAGCGCTGTCCATCCATAGTCACATCATCATACGGAGATGGTTTCACCAAATATCCCCATCTCGAGTTCAAGTTGAATGAGAAATCAAAGTTTTTATATTGAATATTTGCACCAAGAGAAGCCATCCATTTCGGGCGAACCTGTCCCAAAATGACTCGGTCATCAGCTGCACTGATTGAACCATCACCATTCTGATCTTTAATCTTGATGTCACCGACTTTAGCATTATATTGGGCTGCTGCTTCTTCTTCTCCTAATTGCCAAACGCCTATTTTTTCATAATCATAGAACACACCCAACGGTTCTCCGATAAACCATTTATTGTTTGGTAAGTCCTCACCACTGATCAAAGCTGTAATCTTTTCCCAGTTTCTGGAAGCATTCAGTGAAATATCGACATTCAAGTCTTTTGTCCTTACCGGATTATAGTTCAAATTGAACTCAACTCCCGAAGTTTCTGTTTCTCCGATATTCTGCCAAATATCATTGAAACCGGTAAACGAAGGAATCGTTCTCTTCATCAACAAATCACTCGTCTTTGTATTATAATACTCGACATAACCATTCAGTTTATTGTTGAACAGCCCAAAATCAACCCCTGTATTTACTGTTTTGGAAATTTCCCAGCCAAGATCAAGATTCACGATAGAAGTTGGGCTATATACATAGAATTTATTAGAAGACTCTTCTCCAAACAAATACGCAGACTGAGACAAAGTTGCCAAAGTTTGATAAGGAGAAATAGCTGTATTACCTACTGTTCCATAAGATGCACGAAGTTTCAAGCTATTGATCCAATTTACATTCTGCATAAAATGTTCATCTTTTATGCTCCAGCTAACACCTCCAGAAGGGAAAACCGCCCATTGGTTACCTTTTGCCAAACGGGAAGAACCATCTGTACGGAAAGCGACATTGAAATAATATCTATTTTTGTAATTATAACGTAAACGCCCTAATACAGAGGCCAAAGCCCAATTTTGAAAACTACTTCCAATCTTAATATTTTCTATATTGGAACCTAAGTTATGATAAGAAGTGTATTCTACTGACTGATTATCTCCAGACAATATTCCACTATCATATCGACGGCTTTGAATTTCACCAACCAAGTCGACAATCAAATTATGATCCCCAAAACGATTTTCATACGTAATAACATGGTTCAATGTCCATTGATCATAATTATTATAGTCTTTCCCTGAAGTTGTTTTCACACCTTTATTTCGATAAGCATTCTTACCATAAAAATATCCACGCTTATAATCCGAAAATATATAACCAAAATTCGTATGCATACTCAACCATTTATTGATTTTAATATGAGAAGTTAAATTCAGATTCAATAGATTATTTTGAGTATCATCCACAAATTGTCCAGGTATATCATCTGCCAATGGATTATAACCAGATGTATTCAATGGATTCGGAAAATAATTCAAATCTCCATTTTCTAAATAGGGATTAGACAATGGTGTCATATAAAGAATTTCCGTATTAAGTTTTTGGAAACCGGAAACATTATTTCTTTTCAAACGGACAGTTGTTCCCAATGTCCAAAAATTTGCTAAATCGTAATCAGCAGCCAAAGTTAAGTTATAATTTTCTGAATCATTAGTTTTATAATAACCTTGTTCGTTATCATATTTAAATGACAATAATAATCGAGTCTTTTCTCCACTATTACTAATACTTAAATGATAACTTTGCGTCCAAGCATTACGATATAGCAAATCCTGCCAGTCGGTATAATTACCGCTTTTAATAATATCCAATTCTGATTGAGTGAAAACATCCTCGTCTGTAAAAGGATTATCCCATCCATGCGCATATCGATATCCATCACGACGGAACTGGACATATTCCTCTCCCGACTGTAACTTCATCATATGAGGAATATTCACTCCTACATAAGAGTTAAAATTAATCTCACGGTTTACCCCTTTTTTTCCTCTTTTGGTCGTTACCAAAATAACACCATTTGCACCCATAGAACCATAAATAGCAGAGCTTGCAGCGTCTTTCAACACTTCAATTGATTCTATATCGTAAGTATTTACACTCCCTAAACTTCCAGGAATACCGTCTACGATAATCAGTGGATTATTTCCTGCATTCAAAGATCTTGCACCACGGATATAAATTTGCTGATCATCCCCTGCATATCGTGCAGACTGGATATCCAGACCAGCGACTTTTCCCTGCAAGGCATCTTGGACATTACTTGTTGAAGCAGCACTAATGGTCGATCCTTTGACAGTAGACATAGCACTTACAATATCTCTTTTTCTGGATGTACCATAACCGATCACAACAATTTCATCCAAATTCTCCGTATTCTCTGCCAAAGAAATATTCAATACATTTTTCCCGTCCACCTTTATCTCTTTGGTATCATAACCGATATAGGAAACCAGAAGAACAGCCGAAGGAGAAATATCCAAACTATATTGACCATTCAAATCGGTGACAGTCCCATTCGTCGTCCCCCTCTCCACAACATTCGCACCGATGATCGGTTCGCCTTTTTCATCTTTGACAACGCCTGTGACTTTTTTTGTTTCGGAAGATGCCGGGGCTTTTCTGGAAATGATTACATGGCCGTTACTGAATGTGATGGAACAGTTCGTGCCTTCCAGTAATTGTTCCAGGACGTTCTTGACGTTGTTGCCGGCCGGCACTTTCTTGATCACGCGTGAATCGTTGACATCTTGTGTGTTGTAGTCTACGAAAAGTTTCGTTTGTTGTTCGATTTGCTTGAAAGCAGCCTTTAAGGTTAAATTACTTCCAGACAAACGAACCTGTTGATTTTGAGCAAATACGAACGAGCTACCAAGAGACAGAGCTCCAATTATGCATAAACGGGAAAGCGTTTTTCCCGCTTTTATAGGTATTAGATTAGTTAATTTCATATATTTGTATGTTTGAAAATTGAATATTAATTATTTCCAACGTTTTACGTTGAGTCCAAAAAAGTCACAATTCGGTTTCAAACGCCGGAAAGAGGGATTTTCGCACTTTCGTTCTTTCCGGTTTTCTTTTGTTCATCCTGTTCCTCTCCTCTATTTTTAATTTATAAATACAACATTTCCCTTTATCTTAAAATGAATGCCGATCAACTGCTGCAAAACAGTCAGCACATCCTCCAGTGTTTCATGCGGGGCGAACTTGACATTGTAATATTCGTCCGCATATTTCTGGGAATTATAATGAATCGTCACGTTAAACTTCCGTTCCAACGAAGCCATCAGATGACTGAAAGAGACATTCTCGTAAATCAGGTAACCGCTACGCTCCATCTTATAGAGCAAAGCATCGACTGACTGGACCGTTACCGTATGCGCCGCATGCGAATAAACCAAGCGTTCATTCGGCTTCAGGATAGCCGGCTGGTGGTCGCCTGTCTTTACATCCACTTTGACACTTCCCTCTTCCAAAATCGTACTCGTACAGGAATCACCCGGATAAGAAGCAACCGTAAATACCGTACCTAAAGCCTGGATATCCAAATAAGTCGTCTTCACGATAAAAGGCTTTTCCCTGTTTTTCCGAACCATGAACGAAGCTTCACCTGTCAGGTAAACCGTACGGGTTTCCGTATCCGTAAAGTCTTTCGGATAAACGAGCAACGAACCGGCATCGACCCATACCTGTGAACCATCCGGCAAAATAACCTGCCGACTCTCACCATAAGGAACGAATAATTCCGCCATCTCTACATGCCGGGTAGGTTTCAAGCGATCCGTAACGAAGAAGGTCGCCGCTCCCGTCAATAGCATCAATGCAATTACCGCCGCATATTTGATCCATCCACGATACATCGAGACGGTATTCCGACGGACCGGTTCAACCTGTAAATGTCTTTGCAGGGCATCCCAGTCTTCGCGAGTCTCGACAGTCGCTTCTGCCGGCGAATGTTCCCAAAAGGCCTGCAACATATCGGTCTTCTCAGAAGCTCCATCTTCCGCCCGCAGCCAACGTCCGAACAGGACACGCCCCGAACGGGAAAAATGCTTTCCGAAATAAAGTTGTATGATTCGTTTTATATTGTTGTCGTTTTCCATAAAATCCCGTGCTTTATAATGGAGTCGGCTTACTATGGAAATACACACAACCGAATATGCACTTTTTTTCAACTTTTCTTCATTATGTTTTTCCGGTTTTGTGCAAGTGTAATCTGTTTTCGACAACGTCGTGTATATTTTCGACAATGTCGAATATATTTTTGACAACGTCGAATATATACACGACGTTGTCGAAAACAGATTACACTTGCATCCAACCGGCAAAAGACAAGCATGCGAATGACGGTTCAAGCGTGCAAAAGGAAGAAAAGATAAAGGACTTTACGAAGAATGGCAAGGGCGGCGGTCAGATGGTTTTCCACCGTTCGTTTACTGATATCGAGGCGCATGGCGATTTCGTCATTGGACAAGCCTTCCTCACGGCTCATCCGGTAGATTTTGCTTCGCTGGGGAGACATTTGATCGACCGTACGGTTGATGATCGATTGCAGCTCGCGGACGAACAAGGCTTCTTCCTCTGATTCGGCCGGGGAGGCTTCCTGCAAGTATTCGTTCGTATATTTTTCCGATACTATAAGACGATCGAAGTAGTCATACACGGTAAAACGCGCCATCTGGAAAAGGTAGGAGGAGAAAGAACGGACATTTTTAAGTTTTTCGCGGTCTTTCCACAACGAGAGAAACAAATCCTGGGCCATATCACGGCTGACTTCCTTATCGTGCGTTAGGCCGATAAGGAAATTTACCAACCGAGGTTGGTACTGGAAAAACAGATGCTCGAAAGCTTCCACATTTCCAGCGGCGATCTCCTTTAACTTATTTTGCTCCTCTGGTAATTCCATAACAAATGCGAAGTAGCGAAAAATATCAGAATAATCAAAATAAAAGTTTGCAACTGAGTTGCATTAATTTTGTTATAATTTTACAGAGTCAAGAAAAACAATACGATTTATGTCAACAAAACAATGCGAAGAGAAGCTCAAAGATAAAGGTGTGCGCCCTACAGCCGCCCGGATCCTTATATTACAGAAATTGTCGGAACAGACACATCCTATTTCCTTGCTCGAACTGGAGGCGCAACTTGAGACATTAGACAAATCGACCATTTCACGCTCTCTGGCGATCCTGTTGGAGCATCACGCCGTCCACGCTTTCGAGGACGGAAGCGGGTCGATGAAATACGAAATCTGCCGGAGCGACACCGATACTTGCTTTATAGAAAACAGGCATATCCATTTTTACTGTGAGGTTTGCCATAAAACCTATTGTATGGACCCGATAAAAATCCCGGTCGTACAGTTGCCGGAAGGCTTCATCATAGATACGATCAACTATACGGTCAAAGGGATTTGTCCGGCATGCAAGCCAACGGATCTGTAAAATGCAATCGAGTTGCAAAAGTATCTTCGGATCTTTGCATCGGAATAATAAAAACAGATTGATTTATGGAAGCAAAAACTACTTGCCACTCCGGATGCGGATGTGGACACGGACACAATAAAGGAGAAAAACGTTGGGAGATAGCATTACCAATCCTGTCTTTCATTCTGTTAATTGTGGGACTGATCTTGGACCATACCGGACAAAGCTGGTTCTCGCCGGCGGTAAAGCTCGTCTGGTATCTGACAGCTTTCCTCCCGGTAGGGCTGCCTGTCATGCGAGAAGCTTATCGTGAGGCTTTGCAAAAAGATTTTTTCACTGAATTCTCATTGATGTCGATTGCTTCGATCGGAGCTTTCAGCATTGGCGAATATCCGGAAGCTGTAGCTGTCATGCTTTTCTATACGGTTGGAGAAATGCTGCAAAACAAGGCCGTCGAACGTGCTTCACAAAATATCAGCCGCTTGCTCGATGTCCGTCCCGAACGTACGGATGTATTCCGTGAAGGTAAATATATCAACGTCTCCCCGAAAGAGGTGAAGACAGGTGAACGGATCGAGGTAAAGCCGGGCGGACGCATACCGCTCGACGGAATTTTGCAGGAAACCGAAGCGTCGTTCGACACCTCCGCCCTGACAGGCGAAAGCATGCCCCGTACTCTCAGGAAAGGAGATGAAGTCCTGGCGGGAATGATCGTACTGGGACAAGCCGTCCGCATAGAAGTGAACCGCCCGTATGACCAGAGTGCATTAGCCCGCATTTTAGCGTTGGTGAAAGATGCTGCCGAACGTAAAGCTCCTGCCGAGCTGTTCATCCGCCGGTTCGCACGGTTTTACACACCGGCTGTGATCGTATTGGCTCTGCTGATCGTCATAGTTCCGGCACTTGCCGGGCTGGTGGTGCCGTCTTTCCAATATGTCTTCCATGACTGGTTGTACCGGGGATTGGTATTTTTGGTTATCTCCTGCCCATGCGCCTTGGTAATCAGTGTACCGCTGGGATATTTCGGAGGTATCGGGGCGGCTTCACAAGCCGGTATCTTGTTCAAGGGCGGCAATTATCTGGATGCTATCACCCGGATAAATACCGTCGCATTCGACAAAACCGGTACATTGACCACCGGCCGTTTCGAGGTGACGGATATGCTGGCACATGGAATTTCCGAACCGGAACTATTGGCCTTACTTTTATCCGTCGAACAGAAAAGTACTCACCCGATCGCACAGGCGATCGTCCGCTACGCAAAGAAACAGAATATCTCTGCAATCAACATCTCGGAGATGCATGAACTGGCCGGACATGGTATGGAAGCAATCATCGGTGGACAGGAAGTACTTGTCGGGAATATCCGCCTGATGACAGAGCGCGGGATTTCCATCCCCGAAGAGTTGTCCGACAAGGTGGCGACCGTCGTTATCTGCGCCATCGGCAAAAAATATGCCGGCCATCTACTATTGTCCGATACATTGAAAGATGATGCAGTGGAGGCGATTGCCAAACTGAGGAAGTTAGGAGTGACAGATATCCGTTTACTGTCGGGTGACAAAAAAGAGATTGTCGAGTCTTTTGCCAAACGTTTAGACATCGACCTGGCATACGGAAACCTGTTGCCGGAAGATAAGGCGACGCATATCCGGGAAATGGTTGAAGAGCCGGGTAAATCCGTAGCTTTTGTCGGAGACGGAATGAACGATGCTCCGGTATTGGCACTAAGCCATGTAGGGATTGCGATGGGCGGACTCGGTTCGGATGCAGCGATCGAGAGTGCCGACGTCGTTATCCAGAACGACCAGCCGTCCAAAGTCGCAACGGCTATCGCTATCGGTCGCAAGACACGTACAATTGTCCGTCAGAATATCATAGGGGCACTTGGTGTAAAAGGGATTGTACTGTTGGCTGGTGCATTGGGATACGTCACGTTGTGGGGAGCAGTCTTCGCAGATGTCGGTGTCGCTCTGCTGGCGGTCTTCAACTCGGTCCGCATACTGAACAGGAAGGTATGGTAAAACTGATGATGTGTCAAATATCGGTATTCATGGGACGCAGACAACGCAGACGAGCGCAGATTAACACAGATATATTAATTATCAACAAAATAAATCTGCGTTCGTCTGCGCATTCTGCGTCATCCGCGTCCGGTAATGTCAATTTGACACACCTTCACTTACCTTTCAGAAAAGGTTTTCCATTTTTCCAAATCACCTCTTCTTGTGTAATATACCAGGTTTTTCCATTATCGTTATTTCCCTGATAGAACAAGTAGGTTCGTCCGTCCGAATCGGTAAAAATATGAGGATGACCGGATTCGCTGGAATTCCATTCGCCTGGTTTGCCGTTCCTAAGGAAAGGTTCTTCCGAAAGGCGTTTCCAAACAATGCCGTCTTCACTTTCCGCCACTCCGATTTGTTGGGGGGCATTATTGTAAGCTCCGGCATAAAACATATAAAGCTTGTCACCTCTTTTTGCAATCGAAGCCCCTTCGATACATTTTCCTTCCCACGGATACACGGGATACAGGATAGAGGAATCCGTCGCCTGCACCCAGTCTTCCCGGTTGAAATTAGTATTGCCCGGAGCAACGGCAACTCCCTGCATCTGGATGTCGTAGTTTTTATCGCGGGTTGCAAAATAGAGGAAATAACGTCCTTTGAACTCGCATACTTCCGCATCTATGGCACGACCGCAAGTCCAATCTCCGGCCGGATGGAAAATCGGATTCGTCGGATTCCTCTTGAAACGAATGCCGTCATCCGATACGGCATGGCAGATAGCATCTTTTTCACCATTCCCATATGTCTGATAAAACAAATGCACCTTTCCATCCTTCACCAACGCACCGGGTGCACAAAGTCCTTTCTTCTCATAATCAGCTCCGGGAGCAGGCGTGATCTCTCCTACCTTCGTCCAGTTAACCAAATCCTTACTCTCCGCAATCCCAATATTCCATCCAGAAGCAGGATCCCCCTTCATCGGCGGAATAGAATGATACATCAAATAGCGCCCCTTAAATTTAACCACATGCGGATCTTTCGAATAAGGCACTCCGACACGGGAGGTATCACCGTATAGCATCGGGGGAAGTTGTCCCCGTTTCATCTCCTTATTCTTGCAATTATAAAACCCCTCTATATAGATATTCAAGTCTTTGTCTATTTCAACAACAGCAAAACTATTATTTTCGGGAAGACTTCCTTCTATCATTCCTTTCATCGTAAAATAGTGGATTCCATGCCGGAAACTATAGTTACCCGCGTGATGATGTCCTTGGATAACGGCTACGACCTTGCCGCTTTGCTCAAGTATCGAAACGATCTCCTCCGCATTGCCGATACAAAGTTCCTTACTAATACCCGAAAAAGTATCCAACAGTTCATGGATAAAGATTACGACAGGCAAATCGTCTTTCTTCAGTTCCTGCTGCAACCATTCTCTTTGGCCAGCGGGGATAAACGCCTTGGTCCAATCGAAATTACCGGAATCATAATCGGAACCATCCTCGTTGCAGTTACCATCGAGTACGATAAACTTAATCTGGTTCCGTACGAAGGAATAATAAGGTTTTCCTTTCGCATTCCCATAATTGGCCGTATGCGCGAGGAATTCAGGTTTTGAAATGCTATCCATATCATGATTGCCCAACACATGATAGACAGGGCCGTCGAATGTCTGGAACTTTGCTTCTATCTCATCTAAAAATGACAAAGTCTGCCCTCTTTCAGGAGTATCACCCATATCCTTCAAATCTCCAAGTTCAATCATGAAATCTAATTTCCGCCTATTAAAAACGTCTATTGCTTCCGACAATTTTGTGATGGATTGTTCATAATAACGGGTTCCGTGTACATTCCGATGAGCAAAATGTATATCCGTTACCAAGCCGAAACGCAGTCTCTTTTCATTTTCCCGCGCCAACAAACCCGGACAGGATAAAAGTAATGCCCCCGCACATGATCTCTTAAAAAATAATCGTCTATTCATGGTTTATCAGATTGATTAGGGCAAATGTAAACAATATTCCCGGAGAATTGGATAAAACTGTTTACCTTTGCCTTATCAAATACGAATCTGTCATATGAAACTAAAAGTAATTATTCTGCTTATCAGTCTGTTATCCGGCTCTATCGAAGCCCAGACAATTCATTACAATGCTTTCTCACACAACGATTATGAACGTTCCTGTCCGCTATTCGATGCCCTTTCATTCCAATTCAATTGTGTGGAAGCGGATTTATGGCTAATCGACGGCGAGCTGTATGTGTCCCACGATTCGGTCGCCCCCAACCCGGATATCACATTCGAGAAACTGTATCTCTTGCCATTAGTCGAACGGATCAAAAAGAACGGGGGCAAAGTATATCCGGGCAGCGACCGCCCGTTTTACCTGATGGTCGATTGCAAGACAGACGGCGAAGCGATGTACCCCGTCTTGAAAAAGAAACTGGAGCCATACGAATCTCTTTTCTGTCATGAAAAGGACGGGAAACTGCAAGAAAGTGCCGTGTTGTTCTATCTGTCAGGGAGAAGTCCCCGTAAGGCTATTGCTGCTGAAACCAACCGATTTATCTTTCTGGACGGTACGATAGAAGATTTAGGGAAAGGTATTCCGGCCGCCCAAATGCCTGTCATTAGCGATAATTATTCCAAATACATCGGCTGGAAAGGCCAGGGAGAGATACCCGCCGAAAAGCTCGAAAAGATGCGCGAATATATCCGGCAAACCCATGCGGAAGGCAAACTATTCCGCTGGTGGGGTGCACCGGACACACCACTATTCAAAAAGTTCTTTATCAAAGAAAAAGTGGATCTGATCGGGGCCGACGACCTGAAAGCGTTGAGCTTGATTTTACAGAATCCCTAAAAAATCTTTTTTCATCCCGAATAATTCTTTTTTAAATGTCTACTAATTTTGTAATCGGCGTCAGTGATTATATAATCAGTAGTTGTGATTATATAATCGCCAGCACTGATTTTATAATCACTGCCACTGATTACAGAATTAATAGGCACTCCGATGTTTTCTTATGCTATGTAGATAAGTAAACCAAGACTACTTATAAGACGAAATATTGAATAACTTCTTCATCTCACCCGTTTTCACCTTAGCCGTAAACAGGTCTTGCAAATCCTTAGCGGATAAGGAGTAAGACGGTGCGAAAGCAGGGGATTCCATGTATTCCAAAATACTACGATAGAACTGCCGGGCTTCCGGTTTGTCCTGTACGGCTTTCAAATCGGACATGCAAACTAAGAGTTTGCCGTTCCCTACCTTGAATTCGAACAACAAGCCCAACTTATGGTTGCGTTCGACATTGTCGATTACCTGCACGATCGGCCGGTAATCGTCGGACAGACGGTCTAAGACCATAGGGTAGCTCTGCTTGATGATCGGGAACCATTGCCAGTTGGTGTGGAACTCGGTCGGGAAATCAGCCAATGCAGGGTGGCTGGGATCAGTCAAGATTCCCAATGTACCGGGAGAAACTGGGCGGTCTAAGTTTTCGCAGATAGTCCGGAACATACGGTAATTCCAATAATCCGTCTGGAAAAGTCCGCCTACCGTTTGCTCCTTATGTTTATCTTTCGAAGGGAACCAAAGGACTTTGCCGCCTTCCGCCAGGTATTTCAGATGGGCATCCAGGTCATCCGTCACACAAATGTTTTCAGACGGTGCAACCTCTTTATCAGCCGGATAAATCCAAAGGGAATAATCATTTCGGTAAGGAGTGCCGTCTATCGACAAGGCGAGCGTGACTTTTTCAGCCTGCCGGACAGAAGCGATAGCCGGTTTCAATGTGCCTACCTTTGCCAGCTCTCCTTGTTTGACCTGCAAAGGTAAAATACCCTTGTCCAAGACCTGTTGTTTGCTGTCGGTCAATACCCAAGACAATTGTTTGC
>ULYA01005853.1_pt1 | contig 14294 bp, 10 predicted proteins | sample 1961821 | NCBI WGS metagenome assembly ULYA01 (sample SAMEA4835853, study PRJEB28245) | human gut metagenome | biome: gut microbiome; material: fecal sample | place: Denmark | collected 2008 | reverse complement strand
ATTCGTTATTGAATTACATTTTGCGGAAACTCAAGATATTTTAATAAATATTGGGAATTATGGAACATATATAGAGAAAAACTGCATTATTTGGAAAACCGGAATAAAAAAACACAGTATCTGCATTAAAAAGACGGTTTGAATATAAAAACAGCAGGAATACTATAATAAGAACATAAAAAGCGAGGATGAGATATGATAAAAAATTATAGTGTGCGGACAGATCTTGCGCTTGAAGAAAAAGAAAGGTTTGAATCAGATCATGTAGAAATATCAGGGGTAGTTCTTGAAGAAGATTATGATGAAGCATCAGAACTTCGTGTTACAAGAGTGGAGATCAAAACAGAAAACGGAGCAAAGGCAATGGGAAAACCTGTAGGAACTTATTTGACGATAGAAACTCCTAATTTGGCAATGCCTGATGAAAAAAGTCAGACCGTGATTGCCGAAAAGGTATGTTCTTTTATAAAGGAACTGATCCGAAAATTTGAAGTAAAAGATAAAGATCTATCTATTCTTGTAGTAGGGCTGGGGAATAGAGAAGTTACTCCGGATTCACTGGGACCTTGCGTGGCAGATCATTTATCCGTGACGCGGCATATTGTAAAAGAATATGGAAAATATGCAATAGGAGTCGACGACGCGCCGATGATCAGCGCTGTCGTGCCGGGAGTGATGGGGCAAACGGGAATGGAAAGTGCGGAGATCGTGCGTGGGATTGTATCGGAAACGAATCCTGATGTTATTATTGCAGTTGATGCATTGGCAGCAAGAAACAGTAAGCGATTGAACCGGACGATTCAGATCGCAGATACCGGGATTCATCCCGGAAGTGGAGTGGGGAATCACAGAAACGGGATGACAATGGAAACATTAGGAGTACCTGTTATCGGAATCGGTGTGCCGACAGTTGTAGACGCAGCAACGATTGTAAATGATACAATGGAAAACTTTATAAGGGCTCTTGAATCTTCGGATTCTTTAAAAGGAGTCGGGGAAGTGCTGCGTTCCTATAACGCCGGAGAAAAATATGAATTTGTAAAAGAGCTGATCTCTCCTCATTTAAACGGAATGTTTGTCACGCCTAAAGATGTTGATGAAATGGTTCATCATATCAGTCATACTTTATCGGAAGCGATCAATATGCTTTTTTCGGCCGGTTCAGGCAGATCGGAAGCATAAGAGAAAAGAACAAAGCATACACTGTCAGAAGTAATAGAAAGGACGATGTCTGATGGCGGATCGATTTCGGATATTAGAAAAAGAACGAGAACGGAAGAAGCGGATGATCAGGTTTCTGTTTTTCTTTCTGGCAATGATTTGTTTGATTTCGGAAGGAATGTGGTCGGCTCGAATGTATGGTTTCCAAACTCATATTTTTTCGGGTGCGGAAGAGATGTACATGCCGCGGCTTGCATATTTGAACAGAAGCCCGCAAAAAACAGTTCACGAGTTTTTTATAGAACAATCTTATCTGTTTCTTCCGACAGCAGGGTATGCGATGGAGCATAGGAGAGAGGGATTTACGGCAGAAGATCAAGAAACTGTTGCTCAAATTTTAGAGGCGCAGGCAAACGATGAGAACTGTATCGATGAAAACGGAAATCTTATTAGTAAAGAGTCTCCTGAAACGGCGCAAAATGTGCAGCCGTCGGGAGAAACGTCACTTTCTTCTGTCGATATGTCTATTGAAAGGTTAAGAGATTTTGATTATTTGCTTAGTAATTTTTATACGGTAGACAGCTCTACGATGATTGGTCCTGAACAGTTGAATGCAGATGACCTTCTTGGGAGGAGTATGAAGATCAATAAAAAGGAAGATGGTCCGAAAGTATTGATATTTCATACTCATTCACAGGAGGAATTTGTCGATTCAATTCCGGGAGATCCTGCCACAAGTATTGTCGGAATAGGGGAATATCTGACAGAGCTTTTAAATAAGCGGGGAATCAAAACAATCCATGATACAGGGGTATATGATATTATTAACGGACAGCTCGACAGGAGTAATGCATATGAAAACGCAGAAGCGTCTGTCAGACCGATTCTGGAGGCAAACCCAACGATCGAGGTGGCAATCGACCTTCATAGGGATGGCGTTGCCGAGGGAACGCACTTAGTCACAGAAGTAAACGGAAAGCCGACTGCAAAGATCATGTATTTTAATGGATTGAGCCGATCTCGCACAAACGGAGATATCGATTATCTTTATAATCCGTACATACAGGATAATCTGGCGTTTTCTCTTCAGATGCAGCTTGCGTCAGAACGAATGTATCCCGGGTTTGCAAGACATATTTATCTGCGGGCATATAGATATAATCTGCATCTGCTGCCGAAGTCTCTGTTGATTGAAGCCGGTGCGCAGACAAATACTGTAGAAGAAATGAAAAATGCGATGGAGGTCGTGGCAGATACGCTGTGTGAAGTTATACTGGAATGACAAGGATTCTATTTACAAGATCGAAAACGGGTGGTATCATAGAAAATAATACCCTCAGATGAAAGGAACAACATCCGGCATCTGAGGGTACAATCTCGTTATAGCGTGAAACAAAATTAGTGCGGCATAAGAAAAGAAGTCGAGAAAAATAGAAGGAATGATCCGGTAAAGGAGAAGGTAAATGGCTGGAAATAATACATATGATGCAGGGAGTATTTCTGTATTGGAAGGATTAGAGGCGGTACGAAAACGCCCGGGAATGTATATCGGAAGTGTATCGACAAAAGGTCTGAATCATCTTATTTATGAAATTGTGGACAATTCCGTGGATGAACATCTGGCAGGATTTTGTACGGAAATCCGTGTTGTTTTAGAAAAAGACGGAACGGCAACAGTAACCGATAACGGGAGGGGAATTCCGGTTGATATGCATCAAAAAGGAATTTCTGCGGCAAGGCTTGTGTTTACCACACTTCATGCAGGGGGAAAATTTGACGATTCGGCGTATAAGACAAGCGGAGGTCTTCATGGCGTCGGTTCTTCTGTTGTAAATGCACTTTCTACATATATGGATGTTAAGATCAGCCGTGATGGGGCGGTATACCATGACAGATATGAGCGCGGAGTTCCTGTCATTGAACTGGAAAACGGACTTCTTCCTAAGATCGGAAAGACAAAAAAGACAGGAACAACAATTAATTTTCTGCCTGATGATACGATTTTTGAAAAGACGAAGTTCCGGGCGGAGGAAGTAAAAAGCAGGCTGCATGAAACAGCATATCTTAACCCGGAACTGACGATAATATTCGAAGATAAAAGAGGAGATCAGACCGAGCATATCGAATATCATGAACCGGAGGGAATCATCGGGTTTATCAGAGATCTGAATAAGAAAAAAGAGGCGCTTCATGAGCCTGTTTATTTTAAAGGGGAAGCAGACGGTATTGAAGTGGAGGCGGCATTTCAGTATGTTAATGAATTTCATGAGAATGTGCTCGGTTTCTGCAACAATATTTACAATGCCGAGGGCGGAACGCATTTAACCGGATTTAAAACGACATTTACGACGGTTATGAATCAGTATGCAAGAGAAATCGGTATTTTAAAAGAGAAGGATACGAACTTTACGGGAGCTGATATCCGAAACGGGATGACGGCGATTATTTCGATCAAACATCCGGATCCTAGATTTGAAGGGCAGACAAAGACAAAACTGGACAATCCCGACGCGGCAAAAGCGGTCGGTAAAGTTGCGGGAGATGAAATTGTTCTTTATTTTGACCGTAACCTGGACGTTTTAAAAACGGTATTGTCAAGTGCGGAAAAGGCGGCGAAAATCCGTAAGACAGAAGAAAAGGCGAAAACGAATCTTTTGACGAAGCAAAAATATTCGTTTGACAGTAACGGAAAACTCGCAAACTGCGAGAGCAGAGATCCGAAAAAGTGCGAGATATTTATTGTTGAGGGAGATTCGGCGGGAGGTTCGGCAAAAACGGCCAGAAACAGAAACTTTCAGGCGATTCTTCCTATTCGCGGGAAAATATTAAACGTGGAGAAAGCAAGTATTGATAAAGTCCTTGCGAATGCAGAAATAAAAACGATGATCAATGCATTCGGATGTGGATTTTCCGAAGGATACGGCAATGACTTCGATATTACAAAGCTTCGATACGATAAGATCATAATTATGGCAGATGCAGATGTAGACGGAGCTCATATTTCAACACTTTTGCTGACGCTGTTCTATCGGTTTATGCCGGAACTGATTTATGAGGGGCACGTGTATATTGCAATGCCGCCGCTTTATAAGGCAATGCCGAAAAGCGGAGAAGAGGAATATCTTTACGATGATAAGGCGCTTGAAAAATATCGAAGGACACACAAAGGACCGTTTACTCTTCAGAGGTATAAAGGGCTTGGAGAGATGGATGCAGAACAGTTGTGGGAAACAACACTTGATCCTACGAGACGTCTTTTAAAGCTTGTTGAGATTGAAGATGCGAGAATGGCTTCCGGTGTGACTGAGATGCTTATGGGAACGGAAGTGCCTCCGCGGCGGGCATTCATCTATGAAAATGCGACAGAGGCGGAACTTGATATATAATCTGTATGACGAAACAGAGCCGACGTGATTTGTGTCAGAAAATGGACTTGCTTTGTGTCATATGAGCAAAATGAAATGAAGGAGACGAGAAATGAACAGTGAATCACAGATCATAAGAACGGAATATTCGGATCTTATGAAAAAATCATATATTGATTATGCGATGAGCGTAATTATTTCTAGGGCGCTTCCGGATGTAAGAGACGGACTGAAGCCGGTTCAGCGCCGTACGCTTTATGATATGTACGAACTGGGAATCCGCTATGATAAGCCGTACAGAAAATGTGCGCGTATTGTCGGAGATACGATGGGCAAATATCATCCTCACGGCGACAGTTCGATCTACGAATCTCTTGTTGTTATGGCTCAGGAGTTTAAAAAAGGGATGGTACTTGTAGACGGTCACGGAAACTTCGGTTCGATCGAAGGTGACGGCGCTGCGGCAATGCGTTATACTGAGGCAAGACTGACGAAATTTACGCAGGAAGTCTGCCTTGCAGATCTAGATAAAGATGTGGTAGATTTCGGACCGAATTTTGACGAAACAGAAAAAGAACCGCTTGTACTTCCGATGCGTGTGCCAAACCTCCTCGTAAACGGAGCGGAAGGAATTGCGGTAGGTATGGCGACAAGTATACCGCCTCATAATCTCGGAGAAGTGATCGATGCGGTAAAGGCATATATTAAAAACGATTCGATCACTACAAAACAACTGATGAAATACATAAAAGGGCCTGATTTTCCGACAGGCGGAATTGTTGTTAATAAAGACGATCTGATCAATATATATGAAACGGGACAGGGAAAGATCAAAGTCCGGGGAAAAGTGGAGACGGAAGAATTAAAAGGCGGCAAAAAGCAGCTTGTGATCAGTGAGATCCCATACACGATGATCGGAGCGGGAATAGGGAAGTTTTTAAATGATGTAGCCGGTCTGGTAGAGACAAAGAAAACAACAGATATCACAGATATTTCAAACCAATCTTCCAAAGAAGGAATTCGGATTGTGTTGGAACTAAAAAAAGGCGCAGATGTAGAAAATCTAAAAAATATGCTTTATAAAAAGACGCGCCTTGAAGACACATTCGGCGTGAATATGCTTGCAGTTGCAGACGGAAGACCGGAAACACTCGGACTTAAGAAGATCATTGAGCATCATGTAGATTTTCGATTTGAACTGGCGACGAGAAAATACAAAACACTTCTTGCAAAAGAACAGGAAAAAAGTGAGGTGCAGGAGGGGTTGATCAAAGCATGTGATGTGATCGATCTTATTATTGAAATCCTTCGAGGCAGTAAATCTGTAAAAGATGCAAAAGCATGTCTTGTAAATGGCGTAACAGATAATATTAAGTTTAAATCTTCTATTTCCAAAAAGATGGCGGTGCTTTTACGCTTTACAGAACGTCAGGCTGCTGCCATCCTCGAGATGCGCTTATATCGCCTCATCGGTCTGGAAGTACAGGCTTTGATCGCGGAACATGAACAGACGGTGAAGAATATTGCGCGTTATGAAGATATTCTCAATAATTATGATTCTATGGCGCAAGTTATTGTGGAAGAACTTGAATCGTTTAAAAAAGAATATGCAAAAGCGCGCCGTACAGTCGTTGAAAATGCTGAAGAAGCCGTTTTTGAAGAGAAGAAGATAGAAGAGCAGGAAGTCGTATTTTTGATGGATCGGTTCGGATATGCAAGAACAGTAGACGTTGCCGTTTACGAAAGAAATAAGGAAGCGGCGGATAGTGAGAATAAGTATATTGTCCATTGTATGAACACGGGGAAAATATGTATTTTTACCGATAGCGGGAAAATGCACCAGGTGAAAGTGATCGATCTTCCTTATGGAAAATTCAGGGATAAAGGAGTTCCGATCGACAATGTCAGCAATTACTCCAGTTCTGATGAACAGATTGTCTCTGTATACGATTCCGAGCAGATGAGATTTGCCATGCTTTTGTTTTCAACGGCACAGGGAATGGTAAAAAAAGTCAGCGGAAGTGAATTTCAGGTGGCAAAACGAACAATTCTGGCTACAAAACTTCAGGAAGAAGATTCTCTGGTCGATGTTCGGGTTGTTAATGAAAATAAGCATGTCGTTCTTCAGACAAAGAACGGGTACTTTTTGAGATTCCCGGCCACGGAAGTTCCTATAAAGAAAAAAGCTGCAGTCGGTGTCAGAGGTATCCGTCTTCAGAAAAAAGATGAACTGGAAAAGGTATATCTTTTTGAAGAAGGAACGGAAACAAAGATTCTATATAATGAAAAAGAGGTATCTTTAAATCGATTGAAAACGGCGAAACGCGATGGAGCAGGAACAAAAGCAAGAAAATAGAGAAGAAGCCTTGCAATATAAAAAAAACAGTGCTATACTATGAAATAGTTACATAGAAATCCGGCAGAAGAGTGAACGAAAGTTCACTCTTCTTTGTTGCTATGCATACGACAAAAAATATCTTACAGATATTTTCAGTTGTAAATTCACGATAACAAAAGAAACATAAGCGGCAGATAGTTTCTGCCAAATGAGAAGAAAGGAAGTATAGCGTGTCAAAAAGAGAAGAATATGAACAGAAAACAGAAGAACTTTTAGAACCGATCGTGTCTGCACTTGGATTTGAACTGGTTGACGTAGAATATGTCAAGGAAGCCGGAACATGGTATCTTCGTGCGTATATCGATAAATCGGGCGGGATTACGGTAGATGACTGTGAGGCGGTCAGCAGAAAGTTTTCGGATATTCTCGATGAAAAAGATTATATCCCGGATTCTTATGTATTTGAGGTGAGCTCACCGGGTCTTGGCAGACCGTTAAAAAAAGAAAAAGATTTTAAGAGAAGTATCGGAGAAGAAGTAGAGATCCGTACTTACCGGGCAATCGATCGTCAGAAAGAATTTACCGGTATTTTGAAAGGGTTTGATGAAAACACTGTGACCATTATATATGAAGATGAAACAGAACAAGTATTTGACAGAGCAGAAATTGCATTGATTCGTCTTGCTTTGGATTTTTAAAATTTAGGAGGAAATGACAAAATGAACACAGAGTTAATGGAAGCGTTGACAATTCTTGAGAAAGAAAAAAATATCAGTAAAGATGTTATGATGGATGCGATTGAAAATTCGCTGATCAGCGCATGTAAGAATCATTTCGGAACATCGGATAACATTAAAGTAATCATGGATCGTGATACTTGCGATTATGCTGTATATGCAGAGAAAAATGTAGTAGACAAGGTAGAAGATCCTGCGTTGGAGATCAGTCTCGAAGAAGCGGAAAAGCTGGATTCTGCATTACAGGTCGGCGATATCGCACAGATTCCGGTACACTCAAAAGAGTTTGGGCGTATTGCGACTCAGAATGCAAAGAACCTGATTCTTCAAAAAATAAGAGAAGAAGAAAGAAAAGTTGTATTTGACCAGTATTTTGAAAAAGAAAAAGATATTGTGACAGGTGTTGTTCAGCGATATGTCGGGAAAAATATCAGTATTAATCTTGGAAGAGCAGATGCAATGCTTACTGAGAACGAGCAGGTGAAAGGGGAACATTTTAAACCTACAGAACGTATCAAACTGTATGTAGTAGAAGTGAAAAATACTCCGAAAGGGCCGAAGATCCTTGTATCCCGTACACATCCCGAACTTGTGAAACGTCTTTTTGAAGCAGAGGTGGCAGAAGTAAGAGACGGTACAGTTGAAATTAAGAGCATTGCAAGAGAAGCAGGTTCCCGTACAAAAATGGCTGTATGGTCAAACGATCCGAATGTAGATCCCGTAGGCGCTTGCGTGGGAATGAACGGAGCACGAGTAAACGCAGTTGTTCAGGAACTTCGCGGTGAAAAAATCGATATTATCAACTGGGATGAGAATCCGGCGCTTCTGATAGAAAATTCACTTAGCCCTGCAAAAGTGATTTCTGTAATGGCAGATCCGGAAGAAAAAATCGCGAGTGTGATCGTTCCCGACTATCAGCTTTCACTTGCAATCGGAAAAGAAGGGCAGAATGCACGTCTTGCTGCAAGACTTACAGGATATAAGATTGATATTAAGAGCGAGACACAGGCGATAGAGGCAGGAGAACTTCCGGAAAATTATATGGAAGAGATGGGACTTGTCGGTGAAGAAGGTTATACAGGAGATTACGAGGAAGAGTATAACGAAGAATACAGTGAAGAGTCTTACGATGAAGCGGCAGAAGATCAGAGCGAAGAGTCGGAAGAAATTGAATTTATCGAGACAGAGAATGAGTAATATCTAAAGGAGTGGGTTATTTGGCAGTTAATAAAAAAATTCCTATGCGTAAATGTGTAGGGTGTGGAGAAATGAAACCTAAAAAAGAATTGCTGCGAATACTCAGGACAGAAACCGGAGAATTCGTCGTGGATGCACTTGGAAAAGCAAACGGCAGAGGCGCTTATCTTTGCCGGAGCGTAGAATGCTTTCAGAAAGCTGTGAAAAACCGTGGATTGGAACGGTCGTTTAAGCAGGCAATACCGCCGGAAGTATATGAGAGAATGGAAAAGGAGATGGGAGAGCTTGAGTAAGAGAGATAAGGTCCTTTCCCTGATCGGACTGGCGATGAAGGCCGGAAAATGTGTAAGCGGCGAGACAATGACAGAAAGCGAGACGAAATCAGGAAAAGCGAAGCTTGTCATTGTCGCCGGTGACGCATCAAAGAACACGAAGAAAAAATTCGGGGATATGTGTAAGTTTTATAAAGTTCCATTTTGTTTCTACGGAGATAAAGATACCTTAGGGCATGCAATGGGAAAAGAGTTCCGTGCATCTCTGGCGATACTTGACGAAGGATTTGCAGATGGAATTCAAAGAGAGCTGAAAAACCGAGAGGATATTGCATAAGGAGGTAGTTTTAATATGACAAAAATGAGGGTACATGAACTTGCGAAAGAGCTTGGAATGGAAAATAAAGAGCTCATCGATTTGTTGCATAAGAAAAATGTGGAGGTGTCAAATCATATGAGTTCGATCGAGGACAATATAGCAGATGAGATCCGAAAAGAAAAAAGCACAAGATCAGAAGGAAAGTCAGAGGGAGAAGAAGCTCCGAAAAAGAAAAATCTGGCATTTGTGATTCGTCCGCAAAACTCTAAAAACAGCAGCCGTATACAGGGAAAACGTCCGGCTCAAAAGCCGGCACGTCCGCAGCAGAACGCGCGTCCAAGCGATGCAAAGACAGCGGCAGCCCGTCCGGCATCACAGGGAACAGGAACACGCTCGGAAAAGCCGGCTGCAGAAAAACCGGCAGGTACGCGTCCGGCTCCGACTCCGACTGTAAAAGCTGAAAATGTTATTGAACATCCGGCTACAGAAAAACGTGCGAACACAGAAAAACAGCCAGCTGCGGAAAAACCGCAGGCAGTACGTCAGGAAAAGCCGCAGGCGGCACGCACGGAAAAACCGGCGCAGGCACAGTCTGAAAAGGAAAAAAGAACAGAGAATGACCGTCCGGCAAGAGAAAATCGTGAAGCAAGACAGTCTAATGATCGTCCGGTAAGAGAAAACAGAGACGGAAAGCCGGCAAGAGACGGAAAGCCGGCAAGAGACGGAAAACCGTCTGACAGACAAGGCAGATTCGATCGCGGATCAAATGACCGTTCACGTCAGGAAAGATCTCAGGGAGGACGTCAGTTCGGCGACGGAAGACAGAGCCGAGGCGGAGACAGAGACCGCAGACCGGGCGGACAAAACGGTCGATCTGACAGAGAGAAAAGAGAGTCACGAAGAGATGATGTGGCGGCACCGATCGTGGAGCAGCAGAAGAGCCAGCGTAATAAGGCGAAAGATAAAGAACGTGATAATAAGAAAAAAGAATACAGAGACGAAGCCTTTGACGGAAAAGGCAAAAAAGGCAAAAAGCAAAAACAGGTAGCAGAAGTGAAAAGACCGCAGCCGAAAGAAGAGAAGAAAGAAGAAAAGATTAAACAGATTGTAATTCCGGAAGTCCTTACGATCAAAGAACTTGCAGATAAAATGAAAATCGTTCCTTCTGTTATCGTGAAAAAACTGTTCCTTCAAGGAAAAGTTGTAACAGTGAATCAGGAAATCGATTATGATACTGCAGAAGAGATCGCAATGGAATTTGAAGTTCTCTGCGAAAAAGAAGAAGTCGTAGATGTGATCGAAGAACTGTTAAAAGAGGAAGAGGAAGATGAAAATATGATGGTAAAACGTCCTCCGGTCGTATGCGTTATGGGACACGTTGACCATGGTAAAACATCTCTTCTTGATGCGATCCGTCACTCAAATGTGATCGATCGTGAAGCAGGTGGTATCACTCAGCACATCGGAGCATATGTTGTGGAAGCAAACGGAGAAAAAATTACGTTCCTCGACACGCCGGGACATGAGGCGTTTACGGCAATGCGTATGCGCGGTGCAAGCTCTACGGATATCGCCATTCTTGTCGTAGCGGCAGACGACGGAGTAATGCCTCAGACAGTAGAAGCAATCAATCATGCAAAAGCTGCCGGAATTGAAATTATTGTTGCAATCAATAAGATTGATAAACCAAGTGCAAATATCGAACGTGTGAAACAAGAACTGACAGAATATGAGTTGATTCCGGAAGATTGGGGCGGAAGTACGATTTTTGTTCCTGTATCCGCACATACAAAAGAAGGAATTCCTGAGCTTCTTGAAATGGTTCTTCTGACAGCAGAAGTTATGGAGTTAAAAGCAAATCCGAACCGTGCGGCAAGGGGTCTTGTGATCGAGGCGGAACTTGATAAAGGAAAAGGATCTGTTGCGACAGTTCTTGTTCAGAAAGGTACTCTTCATGTCGGAGATGCAATCGCGGCAGGAAGCGCACATGGTCGCGTTCGTGCGATGATGGACGATAAAGGCAGAAGGGTGAAAGAGGCAGGTCCGTCACAGCCGGTAGAGATTCTCGGATTAAATGATGTTCCAAATGCGGGAGAAGTGTTTGTCGGATGTGATTCCGAAAAAGATGCAAGAAGTTTTGCAGAGACGTTTATCGCTCAGAATAAAGTGAAACTTCTTGATGAGACAAAATCAAGAATGTCTCTTGACGATCTGTTCAGCCAGATACAGGAAGGCAATTTGAAAGAACTCAACATTATCGTAAAAGCAGATGTTCAAGGTTCAGTAGAGGCAATCAAACAGAGTCTTCTGAAACTTTCAAATGATGAAGTCGTAATCAAGATCATTCACGGTGGAGTAGGCGCAATCAATGAATCAGACGTCAGCCTTGCATCGGCTTCCAATGCGATCATTATCGGATTTAATGTACGTCCGGATGCGACGGCGAAAGAAATCGCCGACAGAGAAGGCGTTGATTTAAGACTTTACAGAGTCATTTATAATGCGATAGAAGATGTGGAAGCTGCAATGAAAGGAATGCTTGATCCGGTATTTGAGGAAAAAATTCTCGGTCACGCGGAAGTGCGTCAGACATTCAAAGCATCCGGAGTCGGAACGATTGCAGGATCTTATGTTCAGGACGGTATTTTTGAAAGAAACTGTTCTGTACGTCTTATCCGTGATGGAATCGTAGTATTTGACGGACCGCTGGCATCTTTGAAACGTTTTAAAGACGATGTAAAAGAAGTAAGAGCCGGATATGAATGTGGTTTCGTATTTGAAAATTATAATGATATCAAAGAAGGAGATCAGGTTGAAGCTTATAAAATGGTTGAGACTGAGAGAAAATAAATTTGATTCAAAAAAACCGAATGATTAGTTTCGCAGATGAAAAGAGGGAGCATTAATGAGAAAAAACAGCATAAAAAATACCCGTGTAAATGCGGAAGTTCAAAGAGAACTGAGCAATATACTGCGTGGCGGGATCAAAGATCCGAGAGTGTCGCCCATGACATCTGTGGTGGCAGTGGAAGTGGCGCCGGATCTGAAAACATGCAAAGCATATATCAGCGTACTCGGAGATGAAAAGGCACAGCAGGATACGATCAAAGGGCTGCAAAGCGCTGAAGGATTTATCCGTCGTGAGCTTGCCAGAACGATTAATATGAGAAACACTCCGGAGATTAAGTTTATTGTAGATCAGTCGATCGAATATGGCGTAAATATCAGCAAGAAGATCGACGAGGTTACAAAGGATCTGAAAGATGAGGCCGGTGATATTGATGAATAGTAAAAAAATTGATTTAAAAGAGCTGCTGAAAGAGAAGAAAAAAATTGCCCTGGGCGGACACGTCCGCCCGGATGGCGATTGCATCGGATCGGTAATGGGGTTATATCTTTATTTAAAACGAGAATATCCACATATTCAGACAGACGTTTATCTGGAAAAAATACCTGAGACATTTCGTCTGATCAAAGGAACAGATGAAGTTCGTTCAGAAGTGAACAATAACGAAACGCCGTATGATCTGTTTATCTGTCTTGATTGTGCAGACCCGATGAGACTTGGATTTTCAAGTTCGGTCTTTGAAAACGCAAAAGAGACGGTTTGCATCGATCATCACATCAGCAACGAATCGTTTGCAGACTTGAACTATATTGTTCCGGATGCAAGTTCTACGTCTGAGCTTGTAGTTACTTTGCTCGATGAAGAGAAAATATCAAAAGAATCGGCAGAAGCTCTTTATATGGGAATTGCTCACGATACAGGTGTTTTCAGATATTCGTGCACATCGCCGGAAACGATGGAAAATGCGGCTAAACTGATGAGAAAAGGGATAAACGGAAACGCGATCATTGAGCAGACCTTTTACGAAAAAACATATGTGCAAAACCAGATTTTGGGAAGAGCGCTCCTTGAGAGTATGCTCATTATGGATCGTCAATGCGTTGTGTCGGTTATCCGCAAAAGTTCGATGGAATTTTTCCATGCAGAGCCGTCTGATCTGGAAGGGGTAGTAAGTATTCTCAGGCAGACAAAAGGCGTGGAAGTCGCTATCTTCTTACATGAGCTTGAGCCTCAAAAATATAAAGTAAGCCTTCGTTCTAAACAATATGTTGATGTGAGTGTAATCGCAAAACATTTCGGAGGCGGCGGACACATACGGGCGGCAGGTGTTACAATGACAGGATCTGCACATGACGTGATCAACAATATTACCGAGCAGATCGCCCGTCAGTTTGAAAAACTGGAAGAAAAATCAGTGATTCCGCAATGAAATAAGGACTAGAATCAGAAGTATGATAAACGGAATTTTAAATATTTACAAAGAAAAAGGTTATACATCGCATGATGTGGTGGCTCGTCTTCGGGGAATCTTCGGACAAAAGAAGATCGGTCATACCGGAACGCTTGATCCGGATGCGGAAGGAGTGCTTCCGGTATGTCTTGGACGGGCAACGAAAGTATGTGATCTGCTGACAGATAAAGATAAAACGTATGAAGCGGTGCTTTTGCTTGGAAAAGAAACAGATACTCAAGATATTACAGGAACTGTTTTAAAAGAATGTGATCCATCGGAAATCACTGAAGAAACAGCAAAAAAATGTATCGAAAGTTTTATAGGGGAATATGATCAGATTCCTCCTATGTATTCTGCACTAAAAGTAAATGGAAAAAAGCTTTATGAATTGGCCCGGGAAGGGAAAGTCGTAGAACGGAAAAGCAGAAAAGTACAGATTTATGACATTCGGATCAAGGAAATGAATCTTCCTCGCATACGGATGGAAGTTTCTTGTTCAAAGGGAACGTATATCCGTACTTTATGTAATGATATAGGAGAAGTTCTTGGCGTTGGCGGATGTATGGAATCACTGCTTCGTACAAAAGTCAGTCGGTTTGAGTTA
>ULYA01000433.1_pt1 | contig 14366 bp, 10 predicted proteins | sample 1961821 | NCBI WGS metagenome assembly ULYA01 (sample SAMEA4835853, study PRJEB28245) | human gut metagenome | biome: gut microbiome; material: fecal sample | place: Denmark | collected 2008 | reverse complement strand
CGCTGGAAACGGAGAAGAGTCCAGCGCTTTTCGTAAGCATTTTAATGTCAAAGTTTGTGTTGTTTTCATTGGGAACTTTATTTCTTGAAAATAGGCGGTATTCGTTGTGGCAACTACTCGTTCCTCTCCATCTGAAAAGGCTAAAGTGACTTCCTCCCAATAGCTATCATGTGGGTAATCCGCCCGAAATAACAAGCGGATCCAGTCCGTTTCTACAGGCCTGCCAAAGTCAATCGTTAACTGTGCCTCCTTTTGTTGGTTAATTCCCCAAGAAGCAAATGGATACGAGCCATGAGAAAGGTTACCAAACTTAGAATCAATAGCATTTTTCGCAAAGAAAACAGCATCGTCTCTCGTTTCAACGTTTGCATACGCATGAGGATAGGCTCCTGAATATTCTTTTTGGTCATGTGTATTCATAGAAAGATTTTGATAATTGTCTTTTTCAAACGTGTGCGCTTGTCGAACCATTATTTGGTGCCTTGCTGAATGAAAGGCCGTCTCAACAAAAGCTTTTCGAGCAGATTCTTCTAATGGAATTTGATATTCCCAAACTTTTTCTTTCAAATAAATCAATGAAGGAGCCAAAGTTTCATCTAATTGAACCATCAAATAAGGGGTAGCCCCTGTATAAGTCACTACAATTTTATCGCCAACTTGATAAAGGTACTGTTTAATTGCTAATACCGCTAACGTGTCTCCCTCCGCCACGAATGGCGCTTCTGGCTTCTCGTGATCGATTCGGCCAGTAATAATCTGATTGTCTTTATTTTTCAATTCGATTTTTATCATTTTTTATTCCTCCCTTGTCACACCACCTACCAAACAAATCAGGCGATGCGTTCCTATTGGTAGCTCTTTTTGCAAATAAGGTAAACTTGTTCTTGGGAAAAACAACGATGTATTGGGTTCAGGTTGAAGAATACCTGCGTGGTCATACCCTTCAATTGCAACTATTTGCGAACACAATTCTCCTGAATCGACTCTAGCCCACTCTTTACCAAGTTCTTTTTCTGAAAATTTTCCAAGTAACGGTAGACTGAATCCTCCTTCGCGCACTTTTAATGGAACCGATGTCACTATTTCATGTACTCTAACATGCCATTCTCCAAAAGGATAAATGGTTGTTTCAATTTCTACTTCTTGAAAAGGTAGCCATTTATAATAAACTTGCTCCTCTGTTAAATAAAAATCATGAATTTTCCCTTTAACACGAAAATATTCACCATCACGAGAAACAGCCAATACGTTATCAAAAGCTCCCTCCTCATAACACGCGCCAGCTTTGGGAACGCTAAAACCAAAGCGGCTAGAATAGACAAATTTACTATATTTAGCCGCAGCATGTGCTTGATTTTCAAGCCATAGTCCTGCAGGATAGCCGAGGACATGCGTTTTCATTTTAGGATGGATTAATAACATGTTTCCCTTTTCTATCAAACGCTTTTCTTCTCGTTTTATCGCCAGCGGTTCAGCACGCCAAAACGGATGGTCTTGATCCACAGCGAGCAACAAAAATGTTTTAAAGGCCCAATACGGAGAGCCTGGTGCGTTATAACCTTCTGCCATTACTAAATTTTCGTAATGATAGCCAATGGACAACCGACCATCATAAGTGAAAATAGCCTGTTGCATCCAACAGTGTAAATGTTTTGCTAACAGCGTTTTTATTTGTCCCCAAGGTAACGCCTCTACTTCTGCAAATATCAAAGCTGCGAAAAACGCTCCTTGAGCAAATCGATACGTTTGACTACGTCCGTAAGGTAACGCTTCGCCCTCCTCATCAAAATAGTACAGATAGTCCTGAGCAAACATAACGGCTCGTTCTGTAAAACGTTTCGCACGAATAGGATCTCTTTCTCGCATAAATTTGACATAAATCAAACTATAATAATGAAAAGCAAACGAAATATAATAATCTCTTTGCGTAGTTTTACCATCCATATACCAACCATCACCTAAATACATGCGTTCAATCAACGCCAATTCTTCCTCTAGTTCCGCTTGGTTAATCACTTGTCCACATCCCTCGAGTGCCAAACGAATGAGCACTTTGAAAAACGTCCAATTATTTTTAGGAATTTTACACCCAAGTGCTTTATTTAACCAAACCATGATATTTTCTTGCTGTTTCTCAGAAAAACAGGACCAAAAATATGTCTTATGAAGCAATAAAGTTAAAGATAATGCTGCTGCTTCCACAATATATTGATCATAATCAACAATATCGCCCCAATAATCTGGGGATGACGGATCAGTTCCTGCGATTAATTTTTCCACATAAACATCTCTTAAAACATCATCTTTACAAGCAACCCAATACGGTCCAATTCCCCATAATGGTCGAATGAGCGCTTCCATTTCAGCATGTTGCTGATCATAGACAGCACCACTGGACCCAAAATTTACACCAGGTTTTTCTGATGTTAAAATAGCCGTTTTTAAAGGTGTCATGATTGTTTCAAAAGCTTCCAAATATGCTTCTCTGGTCAAAAAAAGATTACTTTTTAACGATTCCATGCTTTTCGCCTCCATTAGTTTAATTCAAAGAATAACAAGGGCACTTATTTTTTTCAACTATCGTTTAATGAATAAAACGGCATATTATGAGAGCAGCATTTCACCTTCCCCAAACTTAACATATTAATTTTTTCTTTATTTTTGTTGAGCCTTGAGCTATTCACTTTATCCAACAAAACTTCCTTTATCAAAAATGAATAATAAATGAAAAATAAGCAGTCTAACGCAGGAAATTCTCATAATAAATATTTTAAAAAAAAAGAGTCTATGACAAAAATCCAAAGAGATTTTTGTCATAGACTTAAAATATGAGAGAAAAGACATCAAAAGTAATGGTCTGATTAACCTTCACAAGTTTTATGATGCTTTTCAAGATATCATTTTGATACAATTTTACGCTTTGCGGTTTACAATAAAAGAGTAAATAGCGATACAGATAATCGCTCCTAGCAACGCTGAGATAATTGGAAAACCGCCGATGACTGGTCCTAAAGAAGGCAACAAGAGTGATGCTACCCAACTTCCTAAAAAGCCCACGATAATATTTCCAATAATGCCACCTGGCACATCTTTTCCTAAAATTGCGCCAGCAATTGCGCCAATAATTCCTCCGACAATTAATGCCCATAGAAAGCTAAACATTTGAAAAACCTACCTTTCATAGTTGATTTTTTTAGTTAATTTTCCTACTTTAAGGATAAAACAGAAAGCAGACTTTTTCAAAAGATAGGACTTTTCAGAAGTCAATTTATTCTTCTACATAAGCTAAACGATAGGATACTGTGCGACCAAAAGAAAATACTTGCAAACCTTGTAAGCGATCTGATTTCAAGTAACCAATGGCTCCTTGGAATAGTGGTAAAACACCAGCATCTTTTTCAATTAATGTTTTTTCTAAACTTAGTAATTCATTCCAGCGTTTTTCAGGTTCATTAGCGTAATCTTTTCTAACTTTTTGGAGACCCGCATCATACGCTGAATCGTTATAACCAGAAGTATTTAAGCCACTTTTTGAGTCATAAAATTCTAAAAAATTAATGGGATCAGCATAGTCAGGTGTCCATGTTCCAAAGGCTAAATCGTAATTACCTGCTGTTTGTAAATCCAAACGATTTTGCAAAGGCAATGATTTTAATTTGATTGTTAAACCTGGTAAATTTTGTTGCAATTGCCCTTGAACAAATTCAATGGTTTTCTTGGCAATCGCTGAGTCCGCTGAGATTAGTTCCAATTCAATTTTATCTTTGCCCAACTCTTCTTTCGCTTTGGTCCAGTTAGCTTGGGCTTCTTTAATATTATATGGCAATAAATCACCATTTTCTTTGCGGAAATCTTCACCTGTATCTGGATTTTTTGCAAAATTAGCTGGTACAAATCCATTTAAAGCTGTCGAGCCATCTCCTAAAATTTCTTTTGCAAAAGTTTCTTTATCAATCGCTTGTAAAAAAGCTTTTCGAACATGTTCGTTGCCGGTAATTTCACGGCGATGATTTGGGCTTAAATAACCTACCATAGCTTTAGGTACAAAATGCGCTTGTTTTGACTCTTTATACTGAAGTGCATAAGTATCTGCTAAAACAGTGTAATCTAAGTCGCCATTATCAAAAAGATTGGCTCCTGTGCCAATTTCTTTCACTACTTGAACATCAATTTCATTCAATTTTACGTGTTCTTTATCCCAATAATGATTATTCTTCTTCAATTTCCAAGTTTCGGAATTGCCATCCCAGCCTGAAATTACAAACGGTCCATTGCCAACAAAATTATCTGCAGAAGTCCCATAGGCAGTACCTTTTTCTTTGGCAAAGGCTTCATTTTTAGGCATAAAAGGTGTTCCAACTAAGACTTGGGCTAAATAAGGAATTGGATTTTCCAATGTTAGTTCTAGTGTCTGGTCATCGATTGCTTTGACACCAAATTCTTCCATCGTGGCTTGTCCTTCCCGCACCGCACGCCCATTTTTAAAAATATCCATTTGATTACTGCTACTTGAACCATACGCTGGATCGACCACGTTTCTAAACGCAACTACAAAATCCCCTGCTTTAACTGGATCCCCGTTTGTCCATTTTGCCTCTCGTAACTTGAATGTATAGACTAACCCGTCTTCACTAACTTGTGGCTCTGCTTTCGCCATAGCTAGCTCAGGATCTCCGTTTTTATCTTGTCGATACAAGCCTTCAACTACTTGACCAATCATATCGGAACTATAGACATCTGTATAATGAGCGCTGTCTAATGTCGAGAGTTCACCACCAGATGCGACGTTAATTTTCTGTGTAGCTGGTTCATTCGAGGTCGTTTTCGAACCGCCACTTCCACATGCTGCTAAAACCAAGCCCAGTGCAACAAGTCCGATTAACCACTTTTTCTGTTTCATACCAAAACTCCTCCTTCTGTTCAAACAACTTACTTACATTTTACATGATTTTCCATACATTTGTCCTTTTTCAGCACTTACTTTTTGAAAGAAAAATATTTTTTTAAGAATAAGAGTTGACAGATATTTTTTCTGGTGGTACAGTATTGAAAAACAGAGAACAGAAGAGTAACTGTTTCCTTTAGTGAAGAGAGTCTTTGGTTGGTGGAAAAAGACGTAAAGAAACAGCGAACCACATCTGGGAGTTGACTTTTTGAACCCTTAGTAGGAAAGTCCGGGACCACTCGTTAGCAGGCGAAGTTATGAACTTCATAAGGTTCGTGTTGCGAAACACGAATAAACTAAGGTGGAACCACGATAATTGATTATTCGTCCTTTGGCTAGTCAGCCAAAGGACTTTTTTGTTTTTTAGATGCGCTTTTCAATCTGAGAGAGTGCCTCAACTGCTCAAGTCTGTTGTCCTCTTTTCCATATGCTTAATGGGATACGCTAGAAAAGCAACAGGTTTTCTGTTCCGTTCGAACAATTTCATACTTACAATCAAGGCTTAGGACATAGTAATTTAGCTCTTCCTTTACAGAGACTTTTTCATTGGCTGAAAGAAAAAGATGGATTCTTCTTTACTCACACCTAAAAGATGTTTTTCTGAATCCTTTAGTAAGAAAAACCGGTGACTCTATCGTTAACAGAGAGTAGTTGTCAACGCAACTACATAAGGCTTATCTTGTGAAAGATAAGTAAATTGAGGTGGCACCACGAATGCGATTCGTCCTCTTGGCTCACAGCCAAGAGGCTTTTTTGTTTTTTAATAAAAATTGTTGGAGGAAAAAATGATGGATTATATTTTAGAAATTTTACCTGCTTTAGTTAGCGGAGCTGGCATGACACTGAAAGTCTTTTTCTTTACGCTCCTTGGCTCGATTCCACTGGGGATTATCATTGCCTTTATTTTACAAAGTTCGTTTAAACCTTTACGTTACTTAATTAACCTCTACATTTGGTTAATGCGCGGCACTCCGCTATTGTTACAATTAATTTTTGTTTTTTACGGCTTACCATTAATTGGTATTGTCTTTGAACGTTACGATGCGGCCTTATTCGCATTTATTTTAAATTATGCTGCGTACTTTGCTGAAATTTTCCGCGGGGGAATTCAAGCAATTCCCCAAGGTCAATATGAAGCTGCTAAGGTTTTACGTTTAACACGTTTTCAAACAGTCACCCGGATTATTTTGCCACAAGTTGTTAAAATCGTGCTGCCTTCCGTAGGAAATGAAATTATCAATTTGGTCAAGGATACTTCTCTTATTTATGTTCTTGGCTTAGGCGATCTTTTACGTGCTGGTAAAATTGCGATGAGCCGCGATGTTACATTAGTGCCATTAGCTTTAGTGGGAGTGATTTATTTACTCTTTACGGCAATTTTGACTGTTGCTTCTAAGAAAATTGAAAAATTCTATCAATATTATAAATAGGAGGACTCTACCATGTTAACTATTAAAAATTTAACCAAACATTTTGATAACCGGACCATCATTGATCACTTAAATTTAGAAATTCCAGAGGGTAAAATTTTAACGATTGTTGGTCCTTCAGGCGGCGGAAAAACCACTTTACTTCGTTGTTTAGCTGGTTTAGAAACCATTGATTCTGGTGAGCTTTTGTTGGATGGTGTTCCTTTCAATCCTGCTGAAATGGACAATGCCGATCAAGTGGTTGGGGTCGTTTTCCAGGACTTCCAACTTTTCCCTCACTTATCAGTTTTAGAAAACATTACCTTAGCACCTACATTAGTACTAAAAGAAGAAAAAGCAAAAAGTCAGCAAGAAGCTTTAGAATTACTGGAAAAATTGGGCTTGGCTGGTAAAGAAAAACTCTATCCGTACCAACTTTCCGGTGGACAAAAACAACGAGTTGCACTTGCTCGTGCCTTAGCAATGAAGCCAAAAGTTCTTGGGTACGATGAACCAACGAGCGCGCTAGATCCAGCTTTACGCCAACAAGTGGAAGAAGTTATTTTAGATTTACGGAAACAAGGCATGACACAGATTGTCGTGACCCACGATATGGCTTTCGCTGAAAAAATTGCAGACAATCTTTTGACGGTTGCCCCCGTCCAATAGAAAGGAGTTTATGATGAAAAAGAAATATTCTTTAGCCTTGCTGGTTATCTGTTGTAGTTTACTCCTATTTGCAGGTTGTGGTAAAAGAAAAAGCAACGAAGATCAATGGACACGGATTAACGAAGAAAAACGGATTATTATTGGCTTAGATGACTCCTTTGTGCCCATGGGTTTTCAAGATAAATCAGGCAACATTGTCGGCTTTGATGTCGACTTAGCCAAAGCGGTTTTTAAACTTTATGGCATTTCCGTTGACTTCCAACCGATTGATTGGTCTATGAAAGAAACAGAATTACAAAATCAAACCATTGATCTTATTTGGAACGGCTACACTAAAACGAGCGAGCGGGCTGAAAAAGTTCAATTCACACAACCCTACATGACGAACGACCAAGTACTTGTTTCTTTAAAAGAAAAAAACATTGCAACAGCGAGCGACATGCAAGGCAAAATTTTAGGGGTTCAAAATGGCTCTTCTGGCTATGATGGCTTCGAAAGTCAGCCTGACGTTTTGAAAAAATTTGTTAAAGACCAAACGCCTATTTTATATGACGGGTTTAATGAAGCTTTCTTAGATTTAAAATCTGGCCGAATTGATGGGCTCCTAATTGATCGCGTCTACGCCAACTACTATCTTTCCCACGAAGATAATTTAAAAAACTATACTATTTCTCATGTCGGCTATGACAATGAAGATTTTGCTGTGGGCGTCCGCAAATCAGACAATCAATTAGTCAAAAAAATCAATACTGCCTTTGAAACGTTACGAAAAGATGGCACCCTTAGTAAAATTTCTCAAAAATGGTTTGGAGAGGACGTTACAAATAACACAAAAATAAACTAAATAACGAATAAAAAGGTGTACTGCTGACTTAGTACACCTTTTTATTTGAATCAAATTCTTAGCAAATTCTAACTTATGAAGAACTTTTATTTTTGCTACACTAGTAAAAGTCGAGAGAATTTGTCCTTTTTCTGCCTAGAACAATCATTACTCTCAATAAATGAAAGGAGAAAAAAATGCCTACTAATAAAAAAGAAGGAATGCTTTTTACTACGTTAATGTGCTTTCTGATGGTTTTCGGAATGAGCACCTATAATTTATTATTGCATGGAGAATTTTCATTGTACGCCTTATCAAAAGGTTTGCTTCCTGGATTTATCGTTGCTTTTATTTTAGACGTTTTCATCGTTGGTGTCTTAGCTAAGAAAATCGCTTTTTCTTTACCCTTTAATAAAGAAAAACGGCTATTACTTATTCTGACCATTTCGAGTCTCATGATTATCGGCATGGTGACTTGTATGTCTTTATTTGGCTTATTAATGGAAGGCCAGACGTTGTCACTAAGTGCGTATTTCCAAGCTTGGGGCCTGAACTTTATTGTTGCGCTTCCTTATCAATTGCTGATTGTCGGTCCCTTTTCACGTATGATCTTAACCAATTACCAACAACGACAAACTTAGAAAATAGATTTCTTATCTAAGTTTTAACAGTTGCCTAAAAAAAAGTTAACCTTTTTGATTTATCTTAGTGATAGTTCATTAAAGGAGGAACTGAAGTTGAAAAAATATCGTATTAGCTTATTTCTTGGCTTGATTAGTCTTTTATTATTTATGATCTCTATTTTAGTTGGATCAACATTATCTAGCGATGGACTTTTAAAAGAACCCGCCTTTTTCTGTACGCCGCTCGGTTACTTTTTTCTCTTCATCGCCTTGCTTTCAGTTATAACAATCACATGTAAAGAACATATGAATCAAAAAGGTAAAACAAAACAACCTTAAAAAGAGCCGGACGTTTTGATACGTCCGGCTCTTTTTTTACTAAAAACATGTAAACTTAATTTGCAACAATATTTACTAATTTATCTGGAACAGCAATCACTTTGCGCACTGTTTTTCCTTCAATAAATTCTTTAACAGCTTCATGGTTCATTGCAATTTGTTCTAATTCTTCTTTACTTAACCCACGAGCGACATTTTGTTTGCCACGTAATTTTCCGTTCACTTGGAAAACTACTTCCACTTCATCTTCTACTAAGGCCGCTTCATCATAGGTTGGCCAAGGGACATAAGTTAAACTTTCCTCGTTACCTAAAATTTGCCATAGTTCTTCACCAATATGTGGCGCGATTGGTGCAAGTAATTGGACAAATCCTTCCACATATTCATAAGGTAAGGCATCCACTTTATTGGCTTCATTCACAAAAACCATTAATTGAGAAATCGCTGTATTAAAGTGCAAGTTTGCCATATCTTCTGTCACTTTTTTAACCGTTTGATGATAAATTTTCGTTAAACGGCCATCATTAATTGTGGTAATTCGGTCACGCATTTTGCCTTCTTCATCAACAATCAGACGCCAAACGCGATCTAAGAATTTACGACTTCCTTCTAATCCATTTTCATTCCAAGCAATGGAAGCATCTAATGGGCCCATGAACATTTCATAAAGACGTAACGTATCCGCACCATATTTAGCCACCACATCATCGGGATTTACAACATTGCCACGTGATTTAGACATTTTTTCGTTGTTTTCTCCTAAAATCATACCTTGGTTGTATAATTTTTGGAAAGGTTCTTTGGTAGGAACCACGCCAATATCATATAAGAATTTATGCCAAAAACGAGCATAAAGTAAATGCAGCACCGCATGTTCGGCACCACCAATATAGATATCAACTGGTAACCAACGTTTTAATTTTTCAAAATCAGCAATTTCATTTTTATTATGAGGATCAATGAATCGTAAGTAATACCAAGAGCTTCCAGCCCATTGTGGCATAGTATTCGTTTCACGTTTTCCCTTCATGCCAGTTTCAGGGTCGACGACATTGACCCATTCATCAATGTTTGCTAATGGCGATTCCCCAGTTCCACTTGGGCGAATATCCGATGTTACTGGTAAACGTAGAGGTAACTCAGATTCAGGAACCGTTGTGGTTGTTCCATCTTCCCAATGGATCACAGGAATTGGTTCACCCCAGTAGCGTTGACGAGAGAATAACCAGTCACGTAAACGATAGGATACTTCTTTTTTCCCTACGTGATTTTCTTCTAGCCACTCATTCATTTTAGCGATGGCTTCTGCTTTGTTTAATCCATTTAAGAAATCAGAATTGATATGCGGTCCATCCCCTGTATAGGCTTCTGTTGTAATGTCGCCACCTGCGATTACTGGTAGGATATCAATGCCAAATGTTTTCGCAAATTCGTAATCCCGTTCATCATGCGCTGGGACCGCCATGATTGCGCCTGTACCATAGCTTGCTAAAACATAATCGCCAATCCAAATTGGAATTTCTTGGCCATTGACTGGATTTATCGCATACGCACCTGTGAAAACACCTGTTTTTTCTTTTGCTAAATCCGTTCTATTTAAATCAGATTTTTTTGAGGTTTCTTCAATATATGCTTCTACAGCTGCTGTTTGTTCAGGTGTCGTAATTTTTTTCACTAGTTCTAGTTCAGGAGCTAGAACAGTATAGGTTGCACCAAACAAGGTATCCGGACGGGTTGTAAACACCGTGAAACTTTCTTCTGTGCCAGCGACTTTAAAGGTCACATTGGCTCCTTCAGAACGTCCAATCCAATTTCGTTGCATATCTTTAATACTTTCTGGCCAATCAACAAGCTCTAAATCTTCTAATAAGCGATCTGCATAAGCAGTAATTTTCAACATCCATTGACGCATTGGTCGGCGAACCACATCATAACCGCCACGTTCACTTTTTCCATCAATGACTTCTTCATTTGAAATAACAGTTCCTAGTTCAGGTACCCAGTTAACCGCAACTTCTGCTTCATAAGCTAACCCTTTTTCATATAATTTTGTAAATATCCATTGTGTCCATTTGTAATATTCAGGATCAGTGGTATTAATTTCACGATTCCAATCATAGCTGAATCCTAGTGAATTAATTTGGCGACGGAATGTTTCGATATTTTTCTTAGTAAATTCAGCTGGGTCATTTCCTGTGTCTAACGCATATTGTTCTGCTGGCAAACCAAACGCATCCCAGCCCATTGGATGCAACACATTATAGCCTTGCGCACGTTTCATACGTGAAAGAATATCGGTTGCTGTATAGCCTTCCGGGTGACCTACATGTAAGCCTTGTCCAGATGGATAGGGAAACATATCTAGTGCATAAAATTTTTCTTTATTTGGGTCGTCCAATGTATTGAAACAATTGTTCTTAGCCCAATATTTTTGCCATTTTTTCTCAATCTCTTTGTGATTGTAGCTCATGTTATTCCTCCTAGTAATATAAAATTTTTCATTCTTAAAATTTGCCACCTGCAGCCATTGTCACTATTCTGACTTAAACTAGCCACTTAGTGATAAAAAAAAGTCCTATAGGAAAAAGTCCTATAGGACGTGAACATACAAATGCAACGTGGTACCACCTAAATTCGTCAAAGAAACGGTCAGTCACCGTCACCTTAACCTCAAACGTCTTAACGATCGTCACCGACTTTTCCTACTTGGTTTGTTCAAAAAAGTAACTTAAAGGCGAGTTCAAAAGCTTCTGTACGTATTTCCACCAGCCATACGCTCTCTATCACATGGTTCTTTCTACTATTCCTTCTCATTGTTTTTTTCTATTATAAGACTCATGTTACCAAAGATAGCTATTTTTTTCAATCTTAAATTAACCAACTTTTAAAGTTTGACCAATATAAATTGTATCCCCGCTTAAGCCATTTAATTGTTTGATTTTTTGGATGCTGATTCCGTATTGCATTGATAAGCCCCAAAGTGAATCACCGCTTTTAACTGTATGGCGTTTGCCTGATGCACTATTTGTTGAAGAAGCATTGCCACCTGCAGAAGCGCCTTTTTTCACGATGATTGTTTGACCAGCAAAAATTAAATCGCCTTTGATCCCGTTCCATGAACGTAGATTAGCAACACTCACGCCAAACTGTGCAGAAATTTTATTCAACGTATCGCCTGATTTAATCGTGTAAGATGTTGTCGCACCGCCACCATTATTCGTAGGCTTGTTCGTATTCGTTGAACCTGAGTTAGCGCCTTTTTTCACGATAATCTTTTGACCAGCAAAAATCAAACTACCGCTGATGTTATTCCAGGCTTGTAAGTTAGCCACACTAACACCGAATTGTGCAGAAATTTTGTTCAAGGTATCCCCTGATTTAATCGTGTAGTACGTATTCGTTCCTGATTGATTATTGTTAGAACCACCATTGCTTGAGCCGCCGGTGTTACCTGAAGTACCTTTTTTCACAATAATTTTTTGACCAGCGAAGATTAAATCGCCAGAGATGCCGTTCCATGAACGTAAATTAGCAACGCTCACACCATATTGCGCGGCAATTTTGTTCAAGGTATCGCCTGATTTAATTGTGTAATACGTATTCGTTCCTGATTGATTATTGTTAGAACCACCGCTGCCTGAGCCACCAGTGTTACCTGAAGCACCTTTTTTCACGATGAGCTTTTGACCAACGAAAATTAAATCGCCAGAGATGCCATTCCATGAGCGTAAATTAGCAACGCTCACGCCATATTGCGCGGCAATTTTATTCAAGGTATCCCCTGATTTTACAGTATAGTACGTGTTCGTTCCTGATTGATTATTGTTAGAACCACCGTTGCCTGAGCCACCAGTGTTACCTGAAGCACCTTTTTTCACGATGAGCTTTTGACCAACGAAAATTAAATCGCCAGAGATGCCATTCCATGAGCGTAAATTAGCAACGCTCACACCATATTGCGCGGCAATTTTATTCAAGGTATCTCCTGATTTTACAGTATAGTACGTGTTCGTTCCTGATTGATTGTTCGAGCCGCCTGTTCCTGGATTAACTGTTCCGCCCCCAGTATTTCCACCAGAAGATGGTGTATCATATTGAGTTAAGTTATATGCGGTAATGACATTATTTAATTTAGCATTGTAGCTAGGATCTGTCGCATAACGACCTGTTAACCAAGCAGTTGCATCGCGATACGAGCTTGTATTGCTTTTCCAAGCCCCAGCATAATAGTAAACGCCCGCTTGGAAAGAAGTTGTTTTTAGCACGTGCGCATTATCTTGGAATGATTCCATGTAAGAAGGATATTTACGGAAAGGTTCTTTTTTCACTAACCATTTACCGTTTAAATATTCCCATGTATCCATATAGACAGATTGTCCATTGTAGCTGCCTTTAATCCCAAATAAGTTATAGTTTGGTGCCTTAGATAGCGTACTTGCTCCCCAACCACTTTCAACGATTGCTTGAGCCATCATCACTGATGCATATAAATCATTGGCTTGCGCAATAGGTTGTGCACAACGAGCTAACTCGGCAATAAATTCTGAAGGACTTTGCGTCGGTGATAATGCTGAAAAAGTTTGCGCAGAAGCTACTCTAGCTTCTGGTACTTTTACTTCATCATCGGGTGTAACCGTAGGCGCTGCTTCAGACTCGGTTGTTGAAGGAGCTACTGGCGTAATTTCTGCTACTGAAGAATCAGTCGTTCCTGATTCCACAGGTGTAGTTGAATCAACTGTTGGTTGCTCGGTACTTGGTGTTGTTGGTGTTTCTTTTGATGATTCAGTTGTCGATTCAGTCGTTGTTGACGAATCCGTTGTCGGTTGTTCCGTAGTTCCTGGCGTAGTTTCTGTGGTTGGTGTCTCTACTAAGCCAGTTTCCGTAGTAGGTGCTTGGGCAACTTCCGCATTTGTTGGCTGCTCTTCTGTTGCCTCAGCGGTCACTGGTAGTAACGCAACGGGCGTTCCTACAGATGAAACAATTAACGCCGAGCTGAATAAAGTAGTGCTCTTCTTCCATTGTACTGGCGTTTTCTTTCTTTGTTGTGCTTTCCTTCTTTCGATACGTGACATTGATTCTTTCTTCATTGATACGTCCCCAACTTTCCTTTTTTAACTTATATGTAAATGTAATTTTTTAGTTTTGTTATTATAACAAGTATACCTTTTTTTCTGGCGAATTAAAAACACTTCAACAAAATTTCATATTACTGTAACTAGATTGTAAAGAAGTAATGTTTTTTAACATGGATTTCCTCTCTTGTTACTACTCGGAAAAAAACTGCGACTTTAGTTGTAGACGCTTCTTTACCTTAGTCTGATTTTTTTAATTCCTCTTGTTATTCGCTCAAAAAGAAATTATAGTTTAAGATGAGAAATGAATCGTGTAGAAAGAGGGAGCGGAATGAATAAAGAACATTTTATTATTGAGCTGAAAATTTATTTAAAAGCATTAAATCCAAAAGATCAAGCTATTATTCTTGCGAAATACAAGGCGTTATTTGATGCTCGTGTTGCGGAAGGCGAAACAGAAGAACAAGTGGCAAAATCATTGGGGAA
>ULYA01009562.1_pt1 | contig 14371 bp, 17 predicted proteins | sample 1961821 | NCBI WGS metagenome assembly ULYA01 (sample SAMEA4835853, study PRJEB28245) | human gut metagenome | biome: gut microbiome; material: fecal sample | place: Denmark | collected 2008 | reverse complement strand
TTTTGTTTGCGTATCAGATGAAAAATGTTATAATATCCTCATATACTAATGAGGAGGAAAGATGTAAGGTGAAAGAAACATTGAAAAACGCAGTTGATTTTTGGAAAAGCTTTTGGTGGAAATTACTTGCATTTGTTTTGAGTGGTAGTATCGCTGCATTATTTATAGCAAGCTTCTGTTTGAAAGAAGAATTAAGTCTGTCAGTTATGAATGAGTGGGTAAGTCTTGTTGTTGGAATGGCAGCGCTTATTTTAGGTATTATTTCCCTGATTCTAAGCTTTTATAATGTTGAACAGTCAAATGAAGTACAAAAAGAGACTATTGAAATTATGAATGAGGTTAAAAGCGATATAGAGGAAAAGCTGTCTGAATTGCGGTTAGATATGAATAGGCAGTTTTCTGATATGAAAAATGCCGGATATCGGGGAACAGAGAAATCTTTTGAGGGAGATATAAAAACTGGAGAGTATACCCGAAAATGGGAGGAGATAAAATGAGCAAGTATTTGAATAGTCTTAATGCCGGTATGTTTATTTGTGATGGATACAAAGAAAGAGATGGAAAAATCACAGAACTGATTGGAATGAAAGACAATTTAAGTCTGAATTCAAACAATACGGTTGATTTTTCTTTTATTTGTAATGTTGATTTTGTAGAATTTGAAATACCGAAGAATGGAGGAGAATTATCATTCCGGTTTTATATAAGAACGCTAGGAGGAGAACCGTCATACATTCTTCCCTTTTTCATTGCACAACTTGGATTGATAAAAAATAATGAGGGGGTAATAACACATAGATTTCCAATTATGATGGACGTAAAAGAATTTGAATTCCCTCGTAGAGGAAGATATGCAATAGAAGTTTACAAATATTTTGGAAAGATTGATATGAAAGTGGAAGAAGAAAACAGAGACTTCTATAGAAAACCTGAAAATTTTATTAATGCAATAGTGTTTGAAGTTGTGTAAAAGAGCACCCTCCGGGGTGCTTTTCTAATGCGAAATTTTAAGTAGAGGAAGGTGGTGAGCCCGGATGACAAAAAAGCAGAAAAGATTTGTAGAAGAATATTTGATTGACCTGAATGCCACTCAGGCAGCCATTCGGGCGGGGTATTCTCCGACCACGGCAAAAGAGATCGGATGTGAAAACTTAACAAAACCTAACATTTCAGAAGCAATCGCGAAAGCAATGGCGGAACGTTCGCGGAGGACAGGGGTTAATCAAGATCGTGTACTTCAGGAGTTGGCCAAAATTGCATTTGCAAAGATTACGGACGCAGTGGATCCGAAAACAGCAACCGTGAGGGAAGATGCCTCCGAAGATGATTTGGCTTGTATTCAGTCGATTAAAATAAAACCGAATGAGTACGGAACAGAAAGAGAAATCAAAATGTATGACAAAAGGTCTGCGTTAGTGGATCTTGGAAAACATCTTGGATTATTTAATTCCGATAAGGATCAGGAAAAGCCGATTCAGATCACTTTTGTGAAGGCGAGTGAGAAGCAAGATGGCGAATAATATTGATTTTGCATTAAATGATCATTTCTATGATTTTGTGGATGACTGGAACTATAAATTTTATTTTCTAGTCGGCGGTTATGGAAGTTCTAAGAGTTATCATGTGGCCGTAAAACTGATTAAAAAATTGCTTGAAGAGAAACGAAAAGCTTTGGTTGTCCGAGAGGTCTTTGATACGATCAGAGACTCTTGTTATGACCTTTTGCAAGAAGTTGCTGAAGCTATGGGAGTTGATGGCTATTTGACGTTTACATCATCGCCGATGCAGGTTAAGTTTAGCAATGGCAGCAGAATTATTTTTAAAGGGATGGATAAACCGGCAAAATTAAAATCCCTGAACGGTGTATCCATCGTATGGATTGAGGAGTGCTCAGAAGTGAAATATGCAGGATTTAAGGAGATACTCGGACGTTTAAGACATCCGACTCTAAGCAATCATATCATTCTATCAACAAACCCGGTCAGCAAAGGAAACTGGTGTTATAAATATTTCTTTCAGGACAAAAAGAAGAAAGTATTTGTTTTAGATGATGAGAAACTATATAAAGAGCGAACTGCAGTTGTCGGGAACACGTACTATCATCACAGTACTGTTGACGACAATTTTTTTGCGCCTAAAGAGTATGTGGAGCAGCTGGATGACTTGCAAACACATGACCCGGATCTGTACCGTGTGGCAAGAAAAGGGAGATTCGGAGTAAACGGAACGCTCGTGTTCCCACAATTCGTAGTAGAACCTGCAAATCAAGTAGAAAAGGAAATGAAAGCAATTAGGACCCCGCTCGAAAAAAACGGAATGGACTTCGGCTTTGTTACATCCTATAACGCCGCACTTCGGATGGTCGTGGATCACGACGAGAAAATTTTATATATTTACCGAGAATATTACAGCCGGAATAAAACAGATCCGGAGATTGCGGAAGATATGGAAGACTGGAAGGATATTGTGATCAAAGCTGATTGCGCCGAGCCGAAGGCGATAAAGTATTACAAACAGTCAGGCTTCCGAATGAAAGCATGTAAAAAGTTCAAGGGCAGCAGGGCGATGTACACAAAGAAAGTAAAACGATTTAAAAAGATTGTGTGTTCCGATGCCTGTCCGAATACGATCGATGAGCTTCAGGACTTGACCTTTGCGGTAGATAAAGATGACGAAATCATCGAAGATGAATTTAATATCGATCCACATACATTATCGGCTATCTGGTATGCTCTGGACGATTACGAGGTTTCGGACTTAAAAGGCGGCGGATTAAGAACACTTGGAACGAGGTGACAAGGTGAAAATAAAAGAATTATGGAACAAAATCAGAAAGGGCGTGAAAGCGGGAATGGCAGCGGCAACAGAGAGCAACGTACTTACGGACAACAGAGTTGTAAGTATGATAGAGAAATTTAAAACTTCGGGAAAATATAAGTTGATGCAAGAGGGGGAACGGTACTATCAGGCGGATAACGATATTAAGAACCGAAAAATTACAAGGAAAGTAGACGGGCACAAAGAGGAAGAGACGTGGAGGGCGAACAATAAACTTGCTCATGCGAAGTATAAAATTCAGGTAGATGAGAAAATCGCATATTTGCTCACAAAGCCGGTTACATACAAAACAGACGGAGTAGATAAAAACAATGTTTATGTCGAAAAGATTAAATATGTGTTAGGGAAACACTTTCAGTATCAACTTACACAACTCGGATATGAAGCATCAAACAAAGGGATTGGATGGTTGCATGTATATCTTGATCCGGAAGGAGAGTTGAAAACAATCGTGATCCCGGCGGAGCAGTGCATTCCGTACTGGTCGGACAGAAGCCATACAGAACTGGATGCCATGATCCGTGTATACAATACGACGGTATGGCAGTATAACCGAGAGAAAAAGATTACGAATGTAGAAATTTGGACAAAGGACGGCGTAAAATATTACCGTTTAGAAGGACAAATGCTCGTCTACGATAACGATAAAAGTATGGATGCAGGCGGACCCGTAGCGCATTATAAAAGTGTAGAGGAGTGGAAAACGTGGGGGAAAGTGCCATTCATTCCGTTTAAAAACAATCAGATCGAAATGCCGGACATCAAATTTGTAAAGAGCTTAATTGATGGCTATGATTTAGGGCGCAGTGAAGCGGCGAACTATATGGAAGAGGTCAAAAATCTGATATTTGTCTTAAAGGGGTATGGAGGTCAAGATCCATCAGATTTTATAAAACATCTCAATGAAGACAGAGCAATTTTGATCGACGACACAGAAGATGCAGGCGTCGATACGCTTACGCCACAAATGGATATTACTGCATTACGAGAGCACTACGAGCAGTTAAACCGCGATATTGTAGAGAGTGGGCAATCGGTAAATAAAGACTTGGACAAATTCGGATCAGCGCCGTCCGGCGTGGCTTTGAAATTTATGTACAGCAGTCTTGACCTTAAATGCAATCTTATGGAAACGGAGTTCAGCAGAGGGTTTGAAATGCTATTGTATTTTGTGGATCTGTATTTGCAGATTTCCGGACAGGGAGATTACGAAAAGATTGATGTAGAGTTGGTCTTTAACAGAGATATGGCGATAAACGAGGCGGAGCAGATTCAAAATTGTAGTAATTCGCAGGGGATTATATCGGATGAGACACTGATCGCGCACCATCCTTTTGTGTCTGATGTGGAAGAAGAACTGGAAGCGTTGAAAAGGCAAAAGGAAGCATATAGTCCGTCGTGGGATCAAGCGCCGATTGTAAAGGATGTAGGAAATGGAGAAGAATAGTGAATACTGGGAGAAGAGACTTGCGTCGGAAACGTGGAAAACTTACAACTCACTGGAAGAAAAGAACCGGGAATTGTTGGAGTTCTATATCGATGCAAGTGAAAGTGTAAAAGATGAGCTCTATCGGCTGGCCGAGAAGTACAGCAAGGATGGGGTTCTTTCTCTTTCTGATATGCATAAACAGAACCGTCTCACAGAATTGAACGGAAAGTTTGAAAAGATCATAGAGGATCTTGGGCATTCAACGGAAGCATTTGCGAAGAAAAACATGCAGGACGGATTTCAAAAAGTGTATGCAGATACGGCGGAAAACATGGGAGATATTGATTTTTCGATGCCCAACAAAAAGCTAATGGAGAAACTGATGGAGACCCCGTGGAGAGGAGACACATTCTCGAAAAGGCTGTGGAAAAATCAAAAGAAACTGGCAAATGCCCTGAATGATATCTTACTTGTAGGATTGCAGCAGGGAAAAACAGCGGTTGAAATCGCGATTATGCTCCATAACCGTATGGGACAAGGGTTTAATGAGTGCCACAGACTTGTCCGGACGGAAACGATGCATTATTTGAATGATGCGACCTTGCAGCGTTATAAAGACGCAGATGTTAAGTATGTGCAGATTTTAGCAGCAAAAGATGAAAGAACATGCGATATTTGTGGAGGATATCACGAAAAGATCTATCCGATCGAGAAGTGTATTCCCGTTCCGCTACATGCGAATTGTAGGTGCACGATCATCCCAGCGACGGATGAGAAATTGATTGCAGAGTATGAGGAAAAGGGTGGAAGGATAGCGTCGGGAAAACATATTGATATACATGAAAAAAGTGATACAATTAAATCAAAGAATACGATTGCTGATTTGAATAAAGAGATTGCCAGATTACAAAATAAGCAGAAAAAGTTATCAAATTGGGGAACATATGATGAGATTATAGCTGATTTTGGTTCTATAGATGATTTCTTTGATGAGGATGATCCTAAAGGAAATCTGTTTAAATCTATTCAGCAGAAAATTGTAAGTTTGAAAAACAGTAAAAAGGAAAAGATTATTGATGACATAGTAAACAATGTTAAGCAAACAGAAAAAATGAATATAACAGATGCTGTGAATGCTAATCCAAATTTTTCTAAAAATTCAGCTTACAAAAATAATTGTCAGCGGTGCGTTCAAACGTATGAATTAAGGCGGAGAGGGTACAATGTGATTGCAAAACCACAGATGGGAAAGGGAGATTCTGTTTGTTGGGGATCTGAACTTTTTGTTCCGAAAGGAACAAAACCATCCTCAGTTTATACTTTTAAACAGACCGAAAAAAATATAAAAGAGGAATTATATTCTGCACCGGATGGAGCTAGGTACAGTATTTATGTAGCATGGAAGAATAGTAACTACGCACATGTTTTTATTGCTGAAAAGAAGAATGGTATAATTCATTTTATAGATCCGCAATCAGGAAATACTAATGTTGAATCATATTTTCAATTGGGCAAAGCGAGAAGTTTTGGCTTTTATAGGTTGGATGATAAAGAAATTGTTGCTGACAAGGAAACTGTTGCAAAAATTGTGGAGGTAAATTAGCAATGACGAAAGAGCAAGCAAGAAAAGTGTTGGATATTTTTCTAAGTGAAGACGAAGATGTGGCAGAGGTGATTTCAATAAAATACCTCCATGAAAGATATGGCGACCACTATTTTGAATTGAAAACAAAAGTGACAGAAGAAAATAAAATTTTACCGAATGGAGTGGAAAATGATGGATTGTCAATACTAATGGTATGCGAAGACGGAAATGTTCTTGCGCTTCCGATGTAAATCAAACGAAAAATTCAAAAAATTATGGTTACAAATTAATTTACTTTTAAAGATGGAGAGAGGATTCCGAATGAATCAAAAGAACTCATCAAAAAATACATATATCCTTGGAGGAAGTAGTTTTTCACTTCCCAAATGCATGCTATGTGATAATTTTATAGAGGATGACGATAAAGAAACTATGCGATGCAAAGCATTCCTAGAGGTATTCCGTCCACAGTGATATGGGAGCCATACGAAAAGGAATGTAATCATGGAATAAGATTTGAAGAAAATGAGTAGACATCACCGGTCGAATACGATTGGTGGTATTTTTATATCCAGAAAGCAGGAAAGGAGGAAGTACTATGAAAGCAGTATGCGTTAAAAGTTATTATGACAAGCAGCTGAAGAGGAAAGTGACGGTAGGCGATGAATTGGAGCTGACAGATGAGCGGTTTAAAGAGTTGTCTACGACAAGTAACGACGCAAAGATAGCGCTTGTAAAAGCAAAGCCTGAGAAAAAGGCGACTGTAAAGAAAGGATAAGGTAATCCTGAATATCTCCCTGCTCCGGGTTACAGAGCGCACGAAGCATCCGCAAGGGTGCTATTTTTCTACCCTTTTTTATAGGTTGCAGGGTATAAAGAACAACGGTACATCCCAGTACCGGGAGAGCCGGTATAAAAATCTATGGAGGTAAAGAAAATGGAGTGGTTACAGAAAATTTTATCAAATGCGGTTTATGGAGCGGATGGGAAGCTGGATGTAGAGGCTACCATGAAAAAGGTGAATGAGGAAGCGCCAAAGCATATCATACCGAAAGAGCAGTATAACGGAAAGGTAAAGGAACTTGAAACTGCAAATAAAACGATCGGGGATCTGAAAAAGAACAATGCAGATAACGGGGAGCTTCAGAAGACGATCAAAACGCACGAAGGAACAATCAAGCAGTTGAAAGCTGACCATGAGAAAGAGATTAAAGGCATGAAGATCGATGCGGCAATCAATAAGGCACTTGCGGATAACAATGCGAAACACGCGGAATTGCTGGCAGGGAAAATTGACCGTGAAAAACTGATCGTTTCGGATGATGGAACAGTTTCAGGACTGGACGAGCAGATGAAAGGCTTGAAGGAAAGCTATAAGGATCTGTTTAATCCTGTTTTGTCGGGAAGAAATCCGGCAAACCCTGACGGAGGTGGTTCAGGGGTAACGGCATTTGATACACTTGTGCAAAACGCCGACAGCATGACAGCCGAAGAAGTGGCGGCACAGTTTGCGGCGATGGCAAAAGAATAAGAAAGAGAGGATGAAAGAATATGGCAGCAGATAATTTTAAACCTACCCTTTGGGAGGGAGCGCTTCTTGCGAACTTCCATTCCGTATCGATTGCGGATGTATTGGCAACAAAACCGGCAGAAATCAAAGGACAGAAAGTTATTTTTAACCGGGTTGCAGGAGGAACACTGAAAGATTATACAGGGACTGTGAACTGGGACGATATCGACACAACGCCGGTAGAAATGACATTTGACAAGAAAAAATATTTTGCGTTTGCACTGGACGATGTGGATAAGGTGCAGTTAAAAGCAGATCTTTTGTCGGCGACAACGAAAGAACATGCGGCGGTCCTTGCGGAGACGTACGATAAAGACTTTTTCGCGGCGTTGTTGGCAGGGACAAAACTTCTGATCGGAAGCTCCTCTGCGAAGAAGAAAGTAACTGCGGCAAGCGCATATGATTACATCGTAGATCTTGGAACGATGCTCTCCAAGAAGAAAGTTCCGAAAGTCAACCGTTTCGTGACGGTAAATGCGGACTATCTCGGATTACTGTCCAAAGATAAGCGCTTCACGGCAAACCCGAAAGTGTTAGAAAATGGAGTGGTAGAAGGCCAGACAATCAACGGCATGCAGGTGATGTGTTCCGAGGAACTTCCGGCAAATGTCATTATTGCAAACCATAAATCTGCGATTGGTGCGGCGAAACAAATCAATGAAGTGGAAGCGATGCGCTTACAGAATAAGTTCGCAGACGGAATCCGCGGATTATGTGTGTACGGCGATAAAGTACTCCGTGACGATGCAAGTGCAGCATTATATTTTGAAGTCGGAACAGCAGCCGATGCGGATCCGATCAACGTCAAGATCACAAACGATACAAAGAGTCCGGTAAACACAAAAGAGGTACCAGCCTAGAGGGGGAGTAACCCCTCTCTTTTTGAGGTGATGAAGAATGGAAAAAAAGATTTTAAAGGAATTGTTGAAGCGGCCGGGAATGTCTGAACAAGACTGGGAGCTTTTGGAAGACATGATTCACGACAGCATCATCGACATGCGGAGTTACTTAAATTATGAGGATGAAGAGTCGCTGCCGGAGGGGGTAATTCCGGCTGTAAAAGAACTGACGCTGATCCGTTTTAATAAAGACGGAGTCGAGGGAATTGCAAGCGAATCCCAAAGCTTCGGCGGAAGTACGACATATATGGATTCTCTGTCGGATCAGGTAAAGCGAACGATCAGAAGATATAGAAGATTACCGAGGTGAGATATGTCAATTAACAGAGATATGAAACCGTATCGGCTGCAGAAAGAAGAAACTGTCAGAACTCCATCCGGGGCAGAAAAACAGAAATGGGTTGATATGGGCGAGGTAAAAGCTGCCGTTTACAAAAAAAACGACATGAAGGTGGCCACATCTGCGACTTATCTGGAATCGACACATATAGGACTGACGCGCTGTAAAAGTATCAAAGCAGAGGGATACCGCCTTGTAAAAGACGACGTTGTCTATCGGATTATAGAATGTAATCCGCAGGGACGCATGACGAATCTTCTGTTGAAGGTGGTGGAGTGATGGCAGATAATGACGATTTTGTTCAAAGTATCCGGGACGCAACGGCAAAGATTGCTTTGGACATGGAGAAGAAAGTGTCGCAGGCATGTCTTGTAGTGGAAGGCGAGGCGCGTCAGCTTTGTCCGGTCGATCAAGGTCATCTTAGGGCGTCGATCACAAGTGAGACGGAAATCACAGCAGACGAAATTATCGGCAGGATTGGGAGCAATTTGGAATATGCCCCCTATGTGCACAACGGTACAGGAATTTACGCTGTAAACGGAGACGGAAGAAAGACGCCGTGGGTGTATGAAGTGAAAGCAGGAAAATACAAAGGGATGCATTTTACGGTAGGACAGAGACCGAAACCGTTTTTGTCATACGCCATTATCTACAATGTGGCACAGATTGAGAAAATACTCGGAGGTTGATATGGAGATTAGTATTAAAAACTATATCGAAACGGAGATTCCGAAATTGTCGGGCAAATTATATCCGGTTTTTACAACAGTGTTAGACGACTTAAGTGTAGTTTATACATTTACCCCGATATCCGGCGGACATGTAAAGCAGAGTCAGCTTGAGTTAAAGATTATGCACCGGGATTATGATACTTGCAAAGATACAGAAGTGAAATTGAAAGATCTGCTAGATATGGAAGAAGATGATCCTTATATTACAACGGGGAATATTCGTTTTCATTCCGCCATAGCGGGCGGAGGAACAATATTTAACGAAGGGTGTCAAATGTTTGAAGATACCCTGTACTTTATCATTGATTGGAGGAAACGTAATGAAAAACAATGACGAAATTTTAATCGGAGCGTGTGATGTGTATATGTATGAATTTACCGGAACGGAGATCCCGGAACACGCGACCATTGAAACAGAAGAACATGATGTCGGGCATTGCTCTTCTGGGTTTACCGTAAATTATAAGCCGACAAAATACGATGTGAAAAATCAGTATGGACAGATTGTAAAGTCTGCGATCACAGAAGAGGCGATCTCGGCAAAGACGGGAGTTTTATCGTGGAATCTTGCGAATATGTCTCTCTTATCCACCGGAGTCTACACGGAAGATAAGGAAGGAAAGAAAAAAGATCTGATTTTTACCGGGGACGGAAAGGCATTAAAAACAGTTTTGCTTAGGGCAGTACACACAAAGGAGAACGGAAAAAAGATTCGTTTTACGATGATCGGACAGGGCGGATCGGGATTTGCAATCGCGTGGGAGAACAAAGAGGTAACGATCGATGCAGAATTAACAGCGATCAAGAAAGTAAAAGGTTTTCTTGCAAGTTTTGAAGAAGAACTTACGGATGAAGAAGCGGCGGCGATTGTCGCGGCATAGGAGGGTGCAATAAGGTGTTAGATTTAGATCAATACATGAACAATTCCGTGAAAATAAAGCTGTTTGGGAAAGAATATGATGTATTCGAGCCGACAGTCGGAATGATTTTAGAAATGGATCGGTTAGAGGCAGATCTGTCCGAAGACAATGTATATGAAAAACGGATCGATGCATGCTTGCTCCTGATAAATCATAACAGGCAGGGCAGGGAGTTTACGGCGGATGAGATAAAAAAACTCCCGCTAGAAGCAGTTGTCCGTTTGATTGCGGAAGTATCAGCGCTGCGGCTGAAAGCAGATACAGACCCAAACTCCGAATCCCAGTTCCGGAAGGAGAAATCGGAAAAGCAATCTGCGAAAAGTATTTCCCGACAGAGAACTGGGAAAGAGAATACAGCCTAAAAACAGGAATTATAAAAAGAATAAGTCAGTATACAGGACTGAATTTCCGTGAGGTCTTGGAATTGCCTTATTCTTTTTTCTTGCTCCTAAATCGGGAAAGTTGGATTGCAAGCTATCAATCTTATAAAGACGGAAGAGAAATTTTGAAAAATTTGTGGAGATTGCAGCAGACGGAAGCGGATGAGGATGCGATCCATAAATTTACGGGAGGGAGACAGAAATGGCAGGAAGCATAAAATTAGCCCCTCTTTTAACAGAGATTAAAGTCGATATCGAAAACTTTAAAAGCGATATGGAGAAAGCGGCTGCAATCGGAACAAGTGAAGCAAAGCGAATCGGAAAGGAAATGGAAACGACGGCAAAAGTCGGAGAAAAATTTTCCAAAGCAGGCGATCTGTTGACGAAAGGCTTGACACTTCCGATCGTGGGCGTAGGCGCTGCAACGACAAAAATGGCGGTTGATTTCGAGAGCAGCTTTGCAAAAGTAAGTACACTTCTGGATTCAAATGTCGTAGATTTTACGCAGTACAAAAATGAGCTTCTTGATGCAAGCAACGAAACGAAGGTGGCGGTGGATGAATTTTCGGAAGCTGTTTACTCTTCTATTTCTGCTGGAGTGGATCAAAAAGAAGCGATCCAGTTCACGACGGATGCGATGAAACTTGCAAAAGGCGGTTTTACAGACGGAGCGAAAGCAGTAGACGTCCTCACGACGGCGATTAATGCGTATGGACTAGAAGCGAGTGATGCCACGAGAGTATCCGATTTATTGATCACAACGCAGAATTTGGGTAAAACAACGGTGGACGAACTGGCGTCAAGCATGGGAACAGTGATCCCGGTTGCAAATGCGTCGAATTTTAGCATTGAGGAATTGAGTGCGTCTTATGCACAGCTTACGAAAAACGGTGTGGCAACAGCGGAATCTGGAACGTATTTAAAAGCAATGTTGTCAGAGTTGTCAAAAAGCGGAAGTATTGCGGACATAACATTGCGGGAGCTGACCGGAAAAGGTTTTGCAGATCTGAAAAAAGAGGGAACGTCTACAGTAGAGATTTTGAGTCTGTTAAATGCAGAGGCACAAAAAAACGATAAGACTTTGAAAGATATGTTCGGCTCTGTAGAAGCGGGATCGGCGGCGTTGGTGCTGTATAAAAACAGCGGCGAAGAATACAACGAAATGCTACGGGGAATGGAGACAAGCGCGGGGGCGACACAAAAGGCGTTTGAAAAAATAGATGCGAGTCCGGCAGAACAGTTAAAAGGTGCGTTGAATGAACTTAGGAACGAGGGAGTACGTTTTGGAGCAGCGTTTGTTCCGGTAATCGAGGAAGCGTCTGATATCTTAGGGAATGTGGCAGAAGCATTTTCCGAATTAACAGATGAGCAGAAAGAAAATGTTGCGCAGTGGGGAATCACTCTTGCGGCAGCAGGGCCGACGCTGAAACTTCTCGGGGGCGGAATACAAACCTATGCAAAATTAAAAACAGGAATAGGAGCAGTTACAAAAGCGCTTAGTGCTTTCGGTGGCGCGCAGGAATCAGCAGGAATAGGAGGCTCTGTATTTGCAAAAAGTTTGACTGGCATTTTGGGCACGTGCGCTCCCCTTGCGGCAGGTTTAGCCGTGGTCGGAACTGGCATCTATACGCTTCACGAGCAAAGCGATGTATTAAATTCTACAGTTCTTAAATCACGAGAGGAAATGTCATGGCTGGAAGAAGCGCTGGCAGACCTGCAAGGGGTTACAAGATATACAAAAAAAGAACTGGAAGACATGGGGTATATACACAAAGAATTTAGTGATGAATTAAGTCCTGAATTCCAGGATGCTGTTGAGAAATCAACGGAAAAAGTACAGGAATTTGGCGTGTACTTACACGAAATCGGTTTTGACGGTATCATGACACAGGAGGAAACCGACGGATTTACAAAACGTGTTGACGATACATGTAACGAAGTGATCTCGACGATCGAAAGCAGGAAAGAAGAGGCACAAAACGGACTGAAAGAACTGTTTATCGCGGACGATCAGATAATTGACGCAAGCGAACAGAAAGTACTGGAACTGTTATCACAATCAAGTGATGCGCAGATCAGCGAAGTGCAGACATTACAAGGTGAAATTCTTGCGATCCAGCAAAATGCAGCGAATGAAAAACGACAGTTGAATGAGCAGGAAATTGCAGACATCCAAAGTAAAAACGAACGGATACGTCAGATTGAGTTGGAAGCACTGGGAGGAACAGAGCAAGAAATCCTTTATGCAAAAAATGAGTTTGCCGCTCGGGCGCGGACGATGGATTTAGAAAGCGCATCAGAACTTTTGCAAGAGAAAGCAAAGATCCGAGATGATGAGATCGTACAGATTCAAGCAGCCTACGATACAGAAATCCAGTTGTTACAGAGCAAACTTAGCACATGTAAAGAAGAAGATCGGGCATATTACGAGGAACAGATCGCAAATTTAGAGCAGGACAAGCAGAAAAAGATTACAGAACAGCGTGCCCTTTACGATGAATACCTCAGCATTATCGAGGAATACAACCCGAAATTACTGGATGGAATCAGTGACTTGAATGGTCAGATCCTCACAGGAGAGGAGGAAAGGAATGCTGAATATCTGCAAAAGGTACAGGAAAGGTATGCGGGATTAGAGCAAATTACACAGTCAGGATGTTATACCCTATATAACATAGAAAAAGGCACAAATGAGGATATCGTGGTCAATTATGATCAGGCAACGGGAAAAATTGTCGGCCTCTACAACGAAGCATCTGGAACACTTGTCGGATATTCGCAAGAAATCCAAGCTGCGACGATGGAGATGGCGCTGAGCGGAAAAGGGTCTTTTGAGATGCTGGGAACATCCTTAGATGGACTGAAAGAGAAGAACGGTGAACTCGTCAATGCGAATGGGGATGTTGTGAGTTCCCTGTCGGACATTAAAAAGTCGGCAGACGGCACGCGGGAAGGAATTGCGATTTTAAACGGAACACCTTGTGAGGTAAAGGTTAATAAAGACGGAACAATCGCGGATTTACGAGCGATTGATGAGGAAGCGAACAACGCCACGAGAGCGAGGACACTGTCGATCACATTAGCAACGAACGCAATAACAAGCGGCATTAACGCTGCGATTTCAGCAGCGCAGGGATATTCTCACTATAACGGACTTGATAACGTACCCTACGACGGATATCAGGCAGTGTTGCACAAAGGAGAGCGTGTCCTGACAGCAGAGGAGAACAAGGTGTATAGTAACGATCCGGGGATTGATTACAATAAGATGGAAAAGTGTATGAAATCTGCGGTCAGGGAACTTACTTTATCAGTGGGCAGCAGGGAACTCGGCAGAATTATGGATGAGCATTTGCGAGAAAGGGGGATTCTTTAGCATGGATGTGTATTACATTAATCATTTAAATGAAAAGATTCTCCTTGACTCTGAAAATGTGATTTTGAAATATCAAGAGTTATTCAACTATTCATGGGATGCAGATACAGATAATGGGAAAATAACGTCATTTACAAGAGAAATGGCAACATATCCCATTACGGTTACTGTAACCGCGGATTCAGATGAGGAATTTGCGGACATCCTGAATAATTTCCACAGCATCGTTGTAAAAGACATCATAGATCACACCCCCGGGCGGCTGTATATTGGAGATCAGTATTTGTCCTGCTATATATCCGG